>ERZ827150.380-NODE-380-length-66964-cov-3.602176_pt1 | contig 66964 bp, 49 predicted proteins | sample MGYA00519779_ERZ827150 | MGnify/ENA primary metagenome ERZ827150 (study PRJEB31778, sample SAMEA3449267) | human gut metagenome | biome: human gut; feature: human-associated habitat; material: faeces | place: United Kingdom | collected 2010/2012 ...
GCTTGAGCCTCGGCCACAAGCAGCTGGAAGAAAATCCTTGGGACGTATTCGAAACGATCTTTACCGTTGATTCTATCCACGAAGGAACGATCACTGAAATCTTTGACAAGGGTGCTGTTATCGCGTTACCTTACGGTGTAGAAGGATTTGCAACTCCTCGTCACTTGGTAAAAGAAGACGGAACTCAGGCTAAAGTTGACGAGAAATTACCGTTCAAGGTGATCGAGTTCAACAAGGGTGCCAAGAGAATTATTCTTTCTCACTCTCGTATTTTCGAAGATGAGCAAAAGGCTGCCGACAATGCCAAGAAGAAAGATGAAGCTAGCGCTACTAAAAAAGCAGTAAAGAAAGTAAAAGAGAAACTGGAAAAAACAACTTTAGGTGATATCACCGAGTTGGCTGCTTTGAAAGACCAAATGGAAGCTAAAGAAGAGGAAGAAAAGAACAATTAATTTGTGAAATTCGAACTGACTATACTGGGGTGCGGTTCAGCCGTCCCCACGCTTCAAAGAAATGCTGCCGCTCAGGTACTCAATGTACTTGAGCGGTACTTTCTTATTGACTGCGGCGAGGGTACACAACAACAGTTGCGACGTTTCCGGGTGCCGTACAATAAGATTAATCATATTTTTATTTCTCACCTGCACGGGGATCATTTCTTCGGGTTGATCGGTTTGCTTTCCAGTTTCTCGCTACAAAACCGACGTGCCGAGTTGCATATCTATTCCGATAAGCGTTTACAGGAGATCATTGAATTCCAATTGAAGGTGATGAATTCCCGTTTGAATTATCCTTTGATTTTTCACCATCTGGATCGTGAACCCGGTTTGATCTACGAGGATCGTATGATGACGGTTCATGCTTTTCCATTGAAGCATCGTTACGAGGCCCCGGTGACGGGTTTTCTGTTTGCCGAGAAAGAGAAGGAGAGAAATATTAAAAGGGAGATGACCGATGCTTTTCAAGTGCCCGTGGCTTTTATGCACCGATTGAAGAAGGGGGAGGATTTTGTTACTCCTGATGGCGAGATTATCGCGAATGGCCGTTTGACAACGGCACCACCTGCACCCCGTTCGTATGCTTACATGACCGACACGCTTTTCCGGGAGTCTTTTGCCGAATACGTGAAAGGGGTCGATTTACTTTATCACGAATCCACTTACGGGAACGAGTTTGCCGATTTGGCCAAAGAGACATTTCACAGTACCGCGGGACAAGCGGCGCGAATGGCCGTGCTTGCTGGGGTGAAGCACCTCCTGCTAGGACATTTTTCATCCCGTTATCCCGATCCGGCTCCTTTGCTAGAGCAAGCCCGAGAGGTTTTCCCGAACACGGATTTGTGTTACGATGGGGCAATATTCGAACTACCTGCCGTGAAGAGGGGGTGAGTTTTACTTCAACAGCTTCCTGTTCCCGTCATCTTCCAATACACGCATTTGCTGAATGGCAATCCGATTTAGCTTTATGAGTCGTTCCCCTTGGGGAATACCTTGGTCGATGAACACGGCATTTAGGTTTTCCATGTTAGAAAGGCAAATCAGTTCGTTGATGGAGGCATAATCACGGATATTGCCTTTTAATTCGGAATGCTGTTCACGCCACATTTTAGCAGTCATACCAAACATGGCTACGTTAAGTACGTCGGCCTCTTCTGCATAGATGATACTTGCCTGTGCCGGAGTGACCTCTGTCGGGATAAGATTCTGTTTGATGGCATCGGTGTGTATGCGGTAGTTAATCTTTGATAGCTCACGTTTGGCGGTCCAACCGAGTAATCGTTGCTCTTCGTTTTTCAGTCGCTGAAATTCTTTGATTATATAAACTTTAAATTCAGGGCTTATCCACATCGCAAACTCAAAAGCAATGTCCTTATGCGCATAGGTACCGCCATACCTGCCGGCCTTGGCTTGCAGGCTCATGGCATTAGTATGTGCCACAAACTCTTTGACGCTTATCTTGAAACTGTTAAGTCCCGACTGGTTTCTAATTATGGCGAATTCGCCATAATTAAAATCAGGATTGTACACCTTCTCCCAAATTCCGATAAATTCAAGCGTGTTTCGGTTACGTAACCAGTCTGTAATAAAGAAATCACCGTCTTTGGCCCGTAACATATCTGTTAGGCAAATATAGTCCTCGTCATTGACTTTGATAACATTCACTTCGGTGTCTTTTACTGTAATTTTTGCCATTAGTGATAGAGACTTTGAATTTCAGTCGTAAAGGTATCCATAATCAATGAGATTATTGAATTATTTACGAAGATAAAGAAGATTTTCTAATAAACGGATCGTGGAAACTGTGGTGTTGGTCAAGGGCTGGTTCTTGGTTAAGCTATTTTTTCTTATCTTGATGTAAATATCCTATTTGTAGTTCATTATCATCATGAAGCATTCATCTTGCATTCACGAAGCATTCATCCTCGATAAAATTGATATTTGAATGGGTTTTGTTTGGAGGTAGGGTGTGTTTTGTCGTATATTAGCTACTTGACGGAGTATGCTTGAATACTGGGGGATGTGGGCGTTACGATAGCGTAAGGTGGGAGAATATGTTTTGGGACAAGTGAAATATAATGGGTGTCGTGAACTATTATGAACTTGTTTGGTGTTGGTTTGTCCTGTATTTTTGTGTGGAAAAATGAAATCATATTTAAAATAGCGGTTATGAAAATAGAATCTTGGTTGCACATTTTAGTTTTTCTTTTGCTGTGTGGATGTTCGGGAGGAGGAGGTGAAGAGGAGGTGACGCCTCCGACAGAGCCGGAGACTCCGAAAGTACAAATAGCTTTAAATTGCGGTATTGCTTCCCGGGCCACGGAAACGAGTTTCGAGTCGGGGGATAAGGTCGGTTTGTTCGTGGTGAATTATAACGGTTCTTCTGCCGAAACGTTGCAAAATACGGGAAATCATGCGGATAATGTGAAGTTTACTTATTCTTCCGCGTGGACCCCGGAGCGGGAGATTTACTGGAAGGACGAGACGACGAAGGCTGATTTCTATTGTTATTATCCGTATGCGACCATAACGGATGTCGCGGAGTACAAGTTTTCCGTGAATGCGGATCAAGCGACGGAAGCAAAGTACAAGGCATCCGATTTCTTGTTGGGAAAAACGGGTGGCGTGTCTCCGTCGAGTGATGCAGTTGATATTACTTTGAAGCATGTTTTCAGTTGTATGCAGATCAATGTGGCTGCCGGTAAAGGGTACACGGAGGAGGAATTGAATGAGGTTGTCGAGAGCGTGACCGTGCATGGTGTCAGTACCGGGGCTTCGATTAACCTGTCAACGGGAGCGGTGAAGGCGGAAGGCGGGGAGAAGATGATCACCCCTTGGAAGGATGGCGAGTATTACAAGGCATTGATCGTGCCGCAATCTGTCGCGGAGGTTGGTTTGATTGTCGTTCTTATTAACAAGAAAGAGTACACGTTAAAGAAGGCTTTCACGTTTGAAACGAATAAACGGTACAAGTTTACAGTTACAGTCGACAAGACGAATGAAGGGATAAATGTCGGCATTGGGAACTGGGAAGAGGATGGTGTTGACCATGGTGGGGTGGCAGAATAGTTAAAATTTGTAGCTATGGAAAAAAGATATTGTGTTTTGGTTGCATGCATGATGGCGTTTTTATGCTTGCTTTTTGCCTGCCAGAAAGATGATGGAGTGATGGGAGGCGAGGATACTAGACTTCCGATTGATTTATCCGGGGAAATTGATCAGGTGATGTTGTCGCGGGTGAATGACGGGGGATTTTGTGATAAGGACGTGATTGGGGTTTATATCGTGGACTACGAAGGGGGAAAACCCGGAGAATTGAAATTGGAAGGAAATCGGGCTTCGAATGTGCAGTTTACTTACAATGAAGCCAATAATAAATGGAGTGGGGCGTATGATATTTACTGGAAGGATTCGAAAACTCCGATAGATGTGTACGGGTATTATCCTTGGAATTCTCAGGAGAGTATAGGTGAGTACGCTTTCGAGGTACAGAAGGATCAGTCGAAAGCGGGGGAGAATGGGAATCTGGGAGGTTACGAGGCGAGTGATTTTCTTTGGGGAAAAGCAGAGGAGGTGGCTCCTTCGACAAAAGTGATCCGCTTGGCATTCCGGCATAAAATGAGTACGGCACGGGTGACGCTTGTGGAAGGAGAGGGGTTTGCCGAAGGAGAGTGGACGGGATTGGAGAAACAGGTGTTGGTGACGAATACCAAACGAAAGGCGTTGATTGATTTGAAGACGGGAAACGTGACGGCTACGGGAACGGTTGCTATCACGGGAACGATACCTTATCAGAAAGACGGGGAATTCCGGGCCATTGTCGTGCCGCAGGAAATAAGTACCGGGACGGAGTTGTTTAAGATCACGGTAGATGGTGTGGTGTATGCTTTTAAAAAGAACGAGGCGTTTACTTACGTGTCTTCGAAGATGCATAATTTCACGATAAAGGTGAATAAGAAGGAGAATACCGGGGCATACGAGTTTGTGCTGGTGAGCGAGTCGATCACGGCATGGGAAGTTGATATGATAACGCATGATGCGACGGCAAAGGAGTATATCGTGATTGAATCCGAGGCTGGGAAATTAAAAGAGGCGATTAAGGCTGCGAATAAGGATTTCCGGGAGTTGCAGAATTTGAAGATTACGGGAGAGATTAATGCGGATGACTTTTATTTTATGCGGGATTCGATGGGGCGGTTGCAGGCGTTGAATTTGAAGGAAGTGAGAATTGTAAAGTTTGGAGAGGACGGTTATTTCAAGGATGATATGATTCCTAATCAAGCGTTTCAGGATAAGACTTCTCTTCAATTTATTGTTTTGCCAGATCAATTAAAAGTAATAGGGGAGTCTGCATTTTTTCGTTGTCAAGCTTTATCTGGTTCTTTGATAATCCCGGAAGGTGTAGTTGAGATTAAAAATAGTGCTTTTTCAGAATGTTCTGGGATGCGAGGAACGCTGGTGTTACCTTCGACATTAGAATACATTGGATTTGATGCGTTTGATAAATGTGGTTTTATTGGGGAGTTAAAATTACCAGAAAAATTGAAATATATTGGAGAACAAGCCTTTTGTTGGTGTCCAAATTTTGTCGGGACTTTAATACTACCGGAAAATTTGCAATATCTTGGAGCAAGTGCGTTTGCTTGGACGGGTGGTTTTACAGGAAGTTTAAAAATACCACAAGGAATAGTGGAAATTCCAATACAAGCATTTTCGTCAGCTGGTTTTGATGGAACTTTGATATTGCATGATGGGATTACGATGATAGGGCAGAGAGCTTTTGAATCCTGTAAATTTAAAGGGGAATTGAATCTCCCTAAAAAATTGTTGATACTTGAGAATGATGTTTTTGTGAGTTGCAATTTTTCCGGAGAATTAAAGTTTCCACCTAATTTACGAGATATAGGGGTACGTGCTTTTGCGTATAATATAAGATTAAGTGGAGTATTAGATTTACCTCAGACTGTAAAAAGTATTGGAGGAAGTGCATTTCAATCATGCAGAATAGAAGAAATTATCTTTCCAGAAAATTTAGAATATATAGGTTCTTCTAATGCTGAATGGGGAGGAGCTTTCTCTGAGTGCAATAATGTTGGTCGTATCGTTTGTAAAGGTATGATTCCTGCTGATGTCATTGCGGGAGCGTTTAACGGTGTTCCGAAAGATAATTTCACATTGGAGGTGCCGGAGGCTGTTGTTGAACAGTATCGTGCAGCTCCGGGATGGAGGGATTTTAAACGAATTGCGGCACATCGGGAATTGGTGTGTCGTCCCTCCGTGGTGAAGGCTTTGAATGGGAAATCAAAACGACAATTGGTTTTGGATGCAGAAGGGAAATGGGAAGTTGTGAGTAAACCTGATTGGTGTACGTTATCTGCTATGAGTGGAGAGAAAAAGACTGAATTGACACTTACGATTGATGCCGGAAGTGAGAACAGGGAAGGGGAGATTGTGTTTAAGTTGGATGAATATGATTATACGACAACTTGCCGTGTTGCACAATATTATTATGAACATGAAGAGGATGAGGAAATTATTTTACAAACTCATAGTAGGGGTAAAGGGATTAATCTGGTGTTCTTAGGTGACGGGTTTGATGCGGAAAATATCTCCAATGGGGATTATTTGCGGGTGATGAATGAGCAGATGGAGCGTTTCTTTGATATTGAGCCTTATCGTACTTATCGGGATTATTTCAATGTTTCAACAGCAATAGCTGTTTCTCAGGAAAGCGGGATTGGTACGGTGAATACTATTCGGCGTACGAAGTTTGAAACGACATTTGCGGGAGGAGTCGGATTACGGGGAGATTATAGTGCGATTTTTAATTATGCGATGAAAGTGTCTCCGGTAGATGAGAGTAATCTGAATCAATCACTAATTATTGTAACGCCGAATACGATTGATTACGGTGGTATCACTGAAATGTGGGAGGATGGTAGTACTATTGCTTTCTGCCCGTTAAGCGAGGATACTTATCCTTACGATGCTCGGGGGATCATTCAGCACGAGGCCGGAGGACATGGATTCGGAAAGTTAGGGGATGAATACATCTATCATAATGGGTTTATTGAATTTTGTTGTCCTTTGGATTTTGCTACGTTGAATCATGGGAAGTCATTGGGTTGGTATGAAAACTTGTCCCTTACCGGAAAGATGCATGAGGTGCCTTGGGCGCATTTGATTTTCGATGACCGATATAGTGACGTGGTGGATATTTACGAGGGGGGATTTATGCACTCCCGGGGTGTGTTCCGTTCGGAACAGAATAGCTGTATGAATAATAATATTTCATATTACAATGCCATCAGTCGGGAAGCGATCGTGAAACGCATCATGGAATATGCCGGGGAATCCTACTCGTTCGAGAAGTTCGTGGAGAATGACAAGCGAGATGTTGTTAATTCATTGTCTCGTTCTGCGGAGCGTTCGGGTGTTACAGTGCGGGGTAATCAATATGCACCCCGGATTCATAAGGGGAAACCGGATATTTTGAAATAAGGGTTGAATGTAAAAACAAGTAAGCTATGAATTGCATGAAAATAATATACAGAATCGGGATACTCTATTTCCTGTGCCTCTCGGCTGGTTGCTCTAATTCTGAAAAGGAAATAGAGCCCGATAATCTGTTTGTCTCTTTTGACGTGGTACATCCCGCTCTTGCCCGGGCGACTTCGACAAATTTTGAGACGGGTGACTGGATGGGGGTATTCTTGACAGAGAAAGATGTCCCTCTGGAAGTCTCCGGGAATTACGTGAATAACGAATTGTTGACGTATTCCGGTTCGAAATGGGAATCTGCAAGAAAGATTTATTGGAATGACGGAACGTATGACGTGTTTGGTTATTACCCGTACGTGTCCCCGTTGACAAGCGTGGATGATCTGCCGTTTGAGGTAGCGTCGGATCAGACTACGGCAAGGGATGGAAATTCGTTGGGAGGTTACGAGGCTAGTGATTTTTTGTGGGCAAGTTCGAAAAACGTGACCGCGGGGGATGGAGCGGTGAAATTGACGTTCGCTCACCGGATGAGTAAATTGAATGTCCGGTTGGTAAGGGGGGATGATTACGAGGGAGAGTTGCCCGAAGAAGCTGAAGTGTATGTTCATAACACGGTACCCTCGGCCACGATAGATTTGAGCGTGGGAATCGTGACAAAGAATCCTTACGGTACGACGGAGACGATTCGGGCGATGAAGACGGGGGTTTACCAGTATTCGGCCATACTGGTGCCTCAGCGCATTGATAATAGCAAGCCGCTGGTGGAGGTGGTGATGAAAGGGGTTGCCTATCTGGTAGAGAGTCGATTCGTTTTTAAACCGGGGATACAGCACACGATAACCGTGGTGATTTCGAAGAATCCGGAGCAGGTGAAAATTGAGATTGGGGGAGAAATTGAAGATTGGGATAAATAGAAAGAAATGTGTATTTTTGCTCCATCTGATGTTGTAAACCCCCGTCGATTATGAGAGTCGGTACGTTTCTGATTGTATGTGTATTGCTATTCGTTTCTTGCGAGGAGAAACGAATAGCAATTGGTGGTTTACCGTTTCAGATTACCCGGGGGGAAGAGTGGGGAATTATCGGAATGAATGGTGAGATCAAGATGATCAATGCTTTCGCTCATCGACCTTCTGCTTTGGTGAACGAGAGGTTGAGTGTTCCGGATGATTCGGGAAAATATGGTTTGTATAGTTTTTCCGGTGAGTTGAAATCGGTATCGCCCAAGAGTTTTACCACTATCGGTTATTTTTTCGAGGAGGTGACGCTTGCGCAAGAAAAGAAGGGTGAGCCGTTGCTCGTGGTGAATAAATTCGGGGAGAAGGTGGCGATTGTGGATAATTACCAGGGGCATGAAATACGGATGGCACATAATTTTAAGGAAGGATTGGCGTTGGTGTACACGAACAACGGGAAGTATGGTTATATGGATACTCACGGAGAGATGGTAATTAAACCGGTGTACGATTATGCCGTGGATTTTTCGGAAGGGTTGGCCGTTGTGGGTGTTGCCGACGGGGAGGGGCGGTTGGCCTATCAGGTAATTAATAAGCAGGGGAACGTTCAATTTTATATTACTTTACAAAACTGCCGAATACATGAGAGGTTTGCATGTGGTTGTTTGATGTTCAAGAATTTGGAACAGAATTATTGCGGGGCTTTGGATCGTGAGGGAAATGTTTGTTTGTACCTGCCGACACGTGTGCAGGAAGTCATGCCATTCCGTTATGATGCGGCGATATTCTGGACGGAATCGGGAGTCGGGTTGATGGATAAGGCCGGAAAGGTGTTGATCCCGGCAAATTATGACAATGGACGGGTGATCGGGGAGCGACGGGTGGCGCTGAAATTGAGGAATAAGTGGGCTCTTTTTGATTTTGAAGGACGACCGCTTTGCGAGTTCGTGTATGATTGGATTTCTGATTTCGAGGGGTGTGCTTTCGCTCGTAAGAATAGTGTCTATTATTTAATAGATGAACGGGGACAGGTTGTCGGGCCGAATAAGTTTTCTGCCGTTCACTGGGATCGGGAGGCGGTCAGGGAGTGTCCCCAAGTGTTCATTCGGTATGAAGCGGCGAAGGATTCGATCATCGTGACGGTGAAAGAAGAGAAGAAGGTGGAGAAATCTCCGGAACCTGTTTTGCCTAAAGCCCGTGTGATAGATAAAAATAATCCTTTCTATCGGGAAGCCAAGCAAGTGCTGGATGGGGGATTACAGGAGGAAGATGTTTCGAATCGGCAAGTTATATTAAATTATATGGAACATTTCCGGATGGCGTATCCGACGAAAGATATTGATTTCTTGGAGCAGTTGTTTAGCGAGGAGGCGTTGATTGTCGTGGGAGCGGTGATCAGGAAAGCTCCCTCGAATGAAAGGCTCTATTTGTCCTCCGAGCAGGTACGTTACAGTGTGAAGAGTAAACGTGAGTACCTAAATCATTTGAAGACGATATTTAGGAGGAATCAGCGTATTGACGTGGAATTTAATGATTTTACGATAAAACGACATCCCACGAAAAAGGGTATATACGGGGTTTCGGTGAAGCAAAGTTATAAATCGGATACATATTCCGACGAGGGATATCTATTTTTGTTGTGGGATTTTCGGGATCAAACGGCACCCCGGATACACGTGCGCACGTGGCAGCCCCGCATGGTGGATGAACACACGCCGTTACCCGAACAGGAGATATTTAATATCGGAAGTTTTAATTTGGAATGATGGGTAAAATAATATTGATAATCCTACTGTGTTTTCTGGTGCGTTCGATTGATGCCCAGGAGTTCAAGGTGCATTCTTTCCGTTGTTTGCCGAATGATATCACGGCTTGGATAGATCCGGTGAGGGATTTAAATGATGAGGCTTGTGCCTTGATTAAAGTGGTAGGAGACCCGGATTTTGTTTTTTCAACTCCTTTAGGGATTGTTTCCCGTAAGAATGAAGTTGGTGAAATATGGCTTTACGTGCCTCACGGGACGGTGAAATTGACGATAAAGCATCCTCGTTGGGGGGTGTTGAGGGATTATCGTTTCCCGGCAGCGCTGGAGTCCCGATTGACGTATGAATTAGTGATCGCTTCTCCTCCTGAAAAAGTGCAGGAGAAACCTTACCCGGAGGTGCTGAAACGTCCGTTCCGGGGACTGAAAAACACTTCGTTGGATTGTTCGCTTCGTCCCGTGTCCGGGGGAAAGTTGCGGGGAGGAAAGCCGGCTTATTTCCTCTTGGCAACCTTGGGATTACACGAGGGGGAGGTCGCGAACGGGTTGAGGTTCGGGATGATGAAGCGGCATGGAGGGTGGTTGCACGTGCAGAGTAATTTCCGGTTCCTGTCGACTTCGGGGAAGTGTAACAAGGCGGGGGAGTTGTCCTCGGGTGAACCGACACCTTATTACAAGAGTTCCGTGTCCCGTGCTTTAAATACGGTGACCGTGGGAGGAATTCACCGGGTGATAGGTTTGTTACACGTTTACGAGGGGATTGGTTACGGGGAGCAGCGGGTTGTTTGGGAAACTCTGGAAGGTGTTAAATTACAAAACACGGATTATTCGGTAAAAGGATTTGCGGGAGAAGTGGGGGTACTTATGGAGCTGTGTCGGGTGGCGGTTTCTTTTGGAGTGTTGACGATTCAGGGTAAATATTGGGAACCGTTGCTGGGTGTCGGGATTAATTTTTAGAGTATGTATAAGTTTTATTTCTATATTATTTGTTGTGTGGTGGTGGGAGCGGCTTGTTCGAACGAGACGGACCCCACGGTCTTACCCCCGACACTGACTTTGCATGAGGCTACTGGAATTACCCGGAATGAGGCCTGTTTATCCGGGAAAATAGTATTGAACGGGGAGGGAACGGTACGGGATTGTTATTTCGTGTATGGAAGTTCGCCGGAGGAGATGATACAGGTTGCAGCAACCCGGACGGAGGAGGGTGCGGAGGTTACATTGGAGGGGTTGAAGGCGGGAACGGAGTATGGTTATTACTTGGAAGTTTCTAATGGAGGTAGTGTGGTACGGACGGGAATGTTGCGTTTTCGTACATCCCCGAACACGGAGCCCGTGCTGGGAGAGATGGTTTTGATTAATAAAGGACCCACGACGGCAGTCGTGCAGTGCGTGTTAGTCGAGAATGGAGGCGAGGCTCTTTCTTTTCTGGGATTCAAATACCGGGAGGAGACCTCTGCGGAAGAGTTGTTTGTTGCTGCAGAGTCGGGAGAAAAGGGCGTTTTTAGGGCTCGGTTGACAGATTTGAATTTGTCTACATCCTACGTGGTCCGGGCTTATGCCGCCAATGCTGTGGGAGAGATATACACGAGTGAGGTGAAATTTATTACGGACAATGCGATATATGTTTCGGAGCCGGGAACGTTGTCGGAGGTGATTAGCGAACGACAGAAATATCAATTAACCGAGATTTCTATTAGCGGAAGATTGAATGGTTCCGATTTCCGCTTGTTGCGGGATATGTTGGGACGGGGAGTTGAGGGGGAAGTGACTCCCGGGGTATTAAGCCGACTTTACCTGACAGACGTGCAGGTTGTCGAGGGGGGAAAGAGTTACTATTCTTCCCGCTATACGGCTAATGATACGTTGAGTTATGGTATGTTTATGGATTGTCGGAATCTTCGGGAAATCGCTCTGCCGAACACGATAAAGGTCGTGGAGAAAGATGCATTCAAGGGGTGTACCGGGTTAACGGTTCTGACGATTCCCGATGAGGTACGAAGTTTTGCCTCCTTGGAGGGGTGTAGCTCGTTGCAAGAGTTTCGGGTTTCTGTTATGAATTCCGGTTTCACGGCGGAAGACGGTATTTTGTATGACAAGGGGAGGAAGACGTTATTGTTGTACCCGGAAGGGAGGGTACAAGCCGTGTTTGAAATTCCGGATGGGGTGGAGAAGATTGCTGAATGTGCTTTTCAAAATGCACTCGTGGATACTTTGAGGATGACGCATTCGGTTGTCGGCTTGGGGCTTCAGGCGTTTCGAGGTGCCCGGTTAAAGAAAGTTGTCCTTTCCGATGGAATTGCCACGATACCGGGAGCGGTTTTTCAAGGATGTACCGGGTTACGTTCCGTGACATTGGGGAGTGGAACGATGTATATATCTGATTATTGTTTTGACGGGTGTGTGTTGGAGGAGTTGCGTGTGTTGGCGGATATTCCTCCTGCGTGTGCATCCAAGGCTTTCGAGGGAGGGAATTTCTTTGATTCGTGCGTGCTTTACGTGCCTGCCGGGTGTAAAAACAGGTATCGTTATGCCGATCCTTGGGGGAAGTTTAAACGCATTGTGGAGTAAGCGAGTTTGTAGAAAAATATCATTGGGAACTTTATTTGTAATTGGGAGTTTCCTATATAAGATACTTTTTGTCTGTGGCGGGCTAAAATATAGACGGTGAAGAGTAGGATAAATCGTCCCTATTTTGTATATTCGTGTAAACTTAAAAACGTGAGTCATGGTAAAGCAAAATGCAATAAAGGTTTTCGAGGAGAAGAAAGTTCGTACGGTATGGGACAGCGATAAGGAAGAGTGGTATTTCTCCATAGTTGATGTGGTGGCGGTGTTAACGGATAGTCCTAATCCTCGGAATTATTGGAAGGTGCTGAAACATAGACTTGTAAAAGAGGGTAACGAGTCGGTTACAAATTGTAACCAACTGAAAATGCCCTCGTCTGATGGCAAATATTACAAAACAGATGTTGCAACAACCGAGCAATTATTCCGGTTGATACAGTCAATTCCTTCTCCTAAAGCGGAACCTTTCAAGTTGTGGATGGCACAGGTGGTCAAGGAGCGGTTAGATCAAATGCAAGATCCGGAGTTGTCAATCCAGCAGGCCATGATGGATTACAAGCGGCTGGGCTATTCCGATAACTGGATCAATCAACGGCTCAAGAGTATAGAGATACGCAAGGATTTAACCGATGAATGGAAGCGCCACGGGTTACAGGAGGGAGTGCAGTTTGCCACGCTGACAGATATTATCTACAAGACGTGGGCAGGTAAAATAGTCAAGGAGTACAAACAATTCAAGGGTTTGAAGAAAGAGAACCTGCGGGATAACATGACGAACACGGAACTGGTGCTAAATATGCTTGCAGAATTGTCTACTAAAAGAATATCGGAAGTGCGGAATCCCGAATCTTTCGAAGAACACATGAATGTCGCCCATCAAGGTGGAAGTGTAGCCCGTAATGCAAGAATGGAATTGGAGGCTAGAATAGGGGAAGATGTTGTGACACCTTTAAATGCCAAAGATATGTTAGAGTTGCAGGGTGATGCGGGCACGAAAGAGGGGGAAGAAGACGTTCAAGAATGAACGTGACGGTATGTCTTATCAGAGTTTTTCCCGGATATTTCTTACTTCCCGTTTTACGTCAAGTTGTATGCTGGACAGAAGTCTTTTGTATACCGGGGTTTTTCGTTGATTTGCCTCTGGAAAATCGGTATTTAAAGCTTTTTGTAATGCCTGATACATTAACAGGCTATCTTGCACTAATTCTTGGCGGTTTTCCGAGTATCGGGTTATATTCCGGTGTAAACGGTTTTTCTCTTGTAAGAGGGTGTGATGGTAGGCATTACCGGTTGAGAAATTGCTATATACTTGGGTAATCGTATTTTTGTTCGGGGATTTGTTCCCGGTAAAAGGATATTGCAAGTAAAGGAATATGATCAAGAAGGATACGATGGTGAATGCTGCATATTTGTAAATTGTTCCCAAAGATTTGCCTTTTAGAGTATCGACTATTTCAGTGGTATTGTTGAAACGCGAATTTGGGTTTTGACGGGTACATTTTTGGGCGATGGAGGCTAGTTTGCGATCTTTTAGGATGATTGATAGTTCCTCGATGATGATGCCCAATGAATAGATGTCTGTTCTGCAATCCAGTGTTGCGTTAGGGTTTAGTTGTTCCGGGGCAAGGTATTTTTCTGTTCCGGCTGGAATTTTCAGGATTTCGTAATCATCACAATCAGCAAGTCCGAAATCAATGAGTTTCACATTGTTCCCGTTATGCGTGATAAGGATGTTATTCGGTTTCAGGTCTTTGTGGATCAGTTGCTTGCTGTGAATGTACTGCAAGGCATTACATATTTCCGTGATGAATTTGTAGGCTAGAGCCTGTGTTAGTTTACCTTGTTCGATGAAAGTGGTTAGCGGGATTCCGTCGATGTATTCCAGTACGATGTAATTACCCAAGAGATCGTTTTTTTCCCACCCTAAGGTGTGACGGATGTTGGGGTGATCCAATTGATAACCGATATTGAATTCCTTTAGCAAGAGTTGTTTGTAGAATTCTTGCGAGGAATAGAAAGGTTGCAGGCTTTTCAGGATATGCAGTTTTCCATACCGGCGGCATAGGTGTAGTCTGCTGAATCCGTTGGCCGGGGTATAAAATTCTTTCAGGTCTGTGTATATATCCAAGGTTATATCCTCTCCGAAAAAACCGGATGATAAAGTTTCCTCATTCATTATGTCAGTTGATTGATTAAAGTGAGTCCCCCGTTACGTCCGGCAATGAAGGGCGGTGTTTTTTGGTTATCTCTTAAAATGTAGGATAACAACAAGGGTTGGCCTATTAGAAAACAAGCTGTTTCGAAGTAGTCTCCTCTTCTTAGTTTGGATTGCTTCGAGTCGATAACCTGAAAGCGGGCTTCCCCGTGGTATTGCAAACGCAAATAACGATTAGGTGACCAGCCTATTTCGATCTCGTCTCCCGGTTTTAAATCCTGTACTTGTATTTGTTTCGTGGTGAAAAATGATGAATTGTACATCGTGCTGGTTTTCAGATGGTGGCAAAAGTCGCTGAAACAGGTGAAACCGATGTACCGGGATAATAAATCCAAGGTTTGAGTGCGCGGCTGATGCGTGTCGTTGACATATCCCCACAGGCGTTTTAACGTGGAGGTGGAGATCAAGTAACCGTGTTCGGATTTTAGATGAAGAGAGAATTCGTCGAAATCGGTTGTGGTAAGTAAATTCCGAGAATACTTTTTTCCGACTAATGCTAGTAACTCCATTATTTCCGGTTTCAATTCATTCATTCGATATAAAATTAGACTGATGATAAATCATGACAAATTTACTAGAATATGGCGGAATAGAAAAATTTTTAAACGGATAAAAGTATGTCAAAAGGGGCGTGAATGTTCATTTTTGTATTTTTGTACACGAAGTATGTTTTGAAAGAATTTTAAATCACTATATTTGTCTAATGGGTGATGAAGAATATATGTCAATATGATAGATGAGCAGTTGATTTTATCCGGGGTAAACCGCAAGAATGAAAAGGCTTGGAAAAGTCTTTACGAGTATTACTATGCGGCATTATGTGCTTACGTGAACCGGATTTTGAAGGGATCGGAGAGTACGGAGGATTTGGTACAGGAGGTTTTTATCGCTATCTGGAAGTCGGATAAGAAATTTGATTCCGTACAAGATTTGACTCGTTATTTGTACCGGGCGTGTTATAATAACGCATTGGTGTTCGTGCGGAATAACCAGATCCATGATACTATTCTGAATTCTATCGGGGCTGAAAGTGATTTTACCGTTGATGACGTGTACGCCCAGACCGTGCGGGAGGAAGTTACCCGGCAGTTGTACGTGTATATCGAGGCCTTGCCTTCGGAGCAGAAGAAAGTGATTCTGATGAGTATCGAGGGGTATTCGTGGGATGAGATTGCGGAAAAATTGGGGGTTAGCGTGAATACCGTAAAGACACATAAAAGTCGTGGGTTCAGGTCGTTACGTTCGAAGCTTCAGGATTCCGTGTGCCTGTTTTTAATTTAATTGAAAAAAAATGACTACTCGTGTCATCTGAAATCGGGAGTTGTGTATTATGAGTATACAAAGTGAACCGATAATAGATGAACATGAAGAAAGATATATATGATGACGCTTCTTTGATCAAGAAATCTTTGTTGAAAGATTTGAGCGAGGAAGATCGAATGAAGTTGGAGCAGTTGCTGGAAGATCGGCAATTACGGGAGGTGTATGATCAGTTGAGTGATCCGACGTACTTGAAAAAGCAGTTTATGGAGTACGAGAATTATTCGGGTAAGAAAGGCTACATGGTTTTTAGAGAACGAAGGGGATGCGACCGACGGGTGAATACGATTCGTTGGGTGGCGGCCGTGGCTGCCGTGTGGGTGATTGTACTGGGATCGATGTTATGGTTGACGTTAGGAGAGAGCGGGGAAAAGGAAGTACCGCCCGTGGCCTCGAAAGTTATTCCGGCAGGGGAGAAGAAGGCCCGGTTGATTTTAGCCGACGGGACCGAGGTCGAGGTGTCGAAGACGGGTGCGCACGTGTTGAAAGAGGAGGGTGTGAATATAAAATACGAGAACGGGGAGATTTCTTACGAGACGGAAAGGGTGTCTACCGAAATTGTTTATAATGAACTGGAGGTTCCGAGAGGAGGAGAGTGTATCATCACGCTGGATGACGGGACTAGGGTGTGGGTGAATGCCGAGACCCGGTTGAAATACCCGGTAACGTTCGTGGGAGAGAATCGGGAGGTTATACTGGAAGGAGAAGCTTTTTTTGACGTGGTGAAGAACGAGAAGCCTTTTATCGTGAAGACATCTTTCGGGGACGTGAGGGTGTTGGGAACGTCTTTCGGGATAAATGCCTACGTGGATGCTCCGGAGAGCTATACGACGCTGGTAAGGGGTAAAGTGAGCGTTGAAACCGGTACGTCTGATCCGTTGGTTATTCAACCCGGAGAACAAGTGGTCACGTCCAAGGACGGGAAGATGATCCGGCAGGAGGTGGATGTGGAGGAGTTTGTGGGATGGAAAGACGGTATGTATGTTTTTCGGGAGAAGCATCTGGGAGATATCATGAAGACGTTGGAACGATGGTATAATATATCCGTGCTTTTTGAAGAAGAAGAGTTGAGAGGACTTCTATTTACAGGGAATTTGAAACGATATGATGATATAAATGTATTTTTTGATGCTTTAACCCGTACCGGGGATATGAAGTATCGGGTGGATGGGAATCACGTGATCTTATATAAATAAATTAAAGCGAGATAACGGACTACAAATTTCTCAGGTTCGACGTCCATTATCTCATCTTAACAAGTAATTTACAAATCTATGAAAAAAAATCCATTCTTGAAGTGGAAAAGGCTTTTAAAATGTAAAGGCTTTTTTCACGTGGTAAGTTTGACGCTTATCCTGACGCTAGAAAGTTTGGCGGGATATGGTGCTAAAGTCGTGCCGGATACGGTTTCTTTGAATTTGAAAGAGGTGAAACTGGAGAAGTTCGTGGAGGTGATGAAGCAGAAAACAGGGCTGAATTTCCTGTATAATTCGTTGCTGTTTAAAGATGCGAAACCGGTTACCGTGGAGGCAAAAGGGGAGAATTGGGAGGCGGTACTGAAACGGGTTTTGGAGAAAGAGGGGTTCACGTATGACGTGAAGGACGAGATTGTGGTGATCAAACGGAAGGTTGAAAGTAATACTAGTCAGATGTCGGATCAGTCTAATGTTGTGAAAGGGAAAATCGTGGATTCTAATAAAGAACCTCTTCCCGGTGTCACCATATTGCTGAAGGGAACGAGTGTTGGAACGGTAACTGATTCTAAAGGAGATTTTTCAATCCGTGTGCCTCGGGGCGTTGATTCTTTGATTGTCAGTTTTGTGGGAATGCAGACCACGTATCTAAAGCTTGAAAAGGATAAGTTCGAGTACACGGTCGTGATGAAGGAGGATATGACTCAACTCGGGGAAGTGGTGATTACCGGTTACCAGGAGTTTGACAGGTCGAGGATGGCAGGTTCTGTTTCTTCGATAAAAGCGGAGGATTTGCATTTTAACGGGACGAATACTTTGGAGCAGGCGTTGCAGGGACGATTACCGGGTGTCGTTATCACGAACACGAGCGGGTTGGTCGGAGTGCGGCAGAAGACACGAGTTCGGGGAACTTCCACGTTGTTGGGAAGTCAGGAACCGATTTGGGTCGTGGATGGGATTATCCAGGAGGACCCTCTTCCGTTTGACACGAAAACTTTTGATAGTGTAGGAGAGATTGATTCGGATAATTTTGACTATATCCGTAATTTCGTGGGAAGCTCTATTGCTTGGTTGAATCCGAATGATATTGAAAGTATAACAGTGTTAAAAGATGCTTCTGCTACAGCTATTTATGGTGTACGTGCAGCCAATGGAGTTATTGTTATTAAAACAAAACGGGGAAGGGCTGGTACGGCTTCTATTTCTTACTCGGCCCGTTTGAATGTCTCGGAACAAGTTACTTATGACAAATTGGAACTGATGAATTCCAAGGAACGAGTGGAGGTTTCCCGGGAAATTTTTCAACGCGGCTTGACGGCAAGTTGGACGAATAATAATATTGGGTATGCCGGGGCTTTGAATCAATATTTGAAGAAAGAGATGACAAAAGATGAGTTTGAACGACGTGTGGCTAAATTGGAAACCACGAATACGGATTGGTTTGATATTCTTTTCCGGAATCCATTCAGTCATTCTCATTCGCTTTCAGTTTCGGGAGGTAGTGAAGATGTTCGCTATTATGCTTCCTTATCGTATAATTCAACAAAGGGTACGGCTATTGGAAATGACACGGAGTCATACGGGGCGAATGTCGGTTTGGATATGAATTTTGGAAAGAAGTTTAGAGCTTCATTTACATTATCCGGAACTCAGGCAACGACGAATGGTTTTTATATAGTAAATCCATATACTTATGCGACTACAATCAATCGATCAATAGCGGCTTATGAAGATAACGGGGAATTGGCTTATTATTTGAAAGATGGTAGTCCGGGTCCGAAAATGTTTAATTTTATAAATGAACGGGATCAAACGGGGACTTCGAATAAAAATATGTCTATTAATACGAATCTGAATTTGAATTATGACTTTACAGAGTCATTGAGATTTCAAATGTTGGGGAGCGTCAATATTGCATCTGTTATCGGAGAATCGTGGGCCACGGAAAGAACGGAGTATATAGCTCAAATACGTAATTATGATTATGGTACACGTAAGCCTATTGATGCCGACTACAAGAATTCAAAACTTCCCGTGGGGGGAGAATATAATCAAGATGAGAATAAGACCATATCATGGAATTGGAGAAATTCGCTTTCTTATGATGTCGTGTTTAATGGGGTGCATACGTTAACCGCAATGTTAGGCATTGAATTATCCAGTACAAAGAATACAGGTTTCTCGACTACTTCTTATGGCTATTTAAGGGATAGGGGAAAATCTTTTGCCACTGTGCCCGCTGTGAGAATAAATCCTTATGGAGGAGCTATTTATGAAAATGAGTTGATGAAGAAATTTACTCGTAAAATCACTGATCGAAAGACAAATCAAATGGGGGGGTATTTGACGTTAAATTATGCTTACGATGGACGTTACGTTGTGAATTTTAGTGTGAGAGTAGATGCATCGAATCGTTTTGGACGTTATACTAACGAGAATTTTAATCCGGTTTGGGCTGGAGGACTCCGTTGGAACGTGGCTCGTGAATCTTGGTTTAGTAGACAAAACGTGGTATCTGATCTGAGTTTACGTTTTAGTTTTGGTTATCAACGTAATATGGCTACAAATTATAGTCCAAGTTTAATCGTTAAGATCCCGACATCCGGGGCAACTAGTGCTGTGACGGATGTTAATACGGGAGATGAATTGTTGGAAATCACGTCTTTACCTTACGAGGATTTGCGCTGGGAAAAAACAACATCTTATAATTATGGGGTGGATTTAGCTCTATTCAATAATAAGATTCGAGTTGGGTTTGAGTATTACATGAAGAAAGGAAGGGACATAATTACTTCATTGTTAGTTCCCCGGGAATATGGTATTGAGAATATGCCGGTTAATGGAGGAAGTATGAATAATTCGGGGTATGAGTTGAGTGTAAGTTTTACCCCGGTAAGAACGAAACATTTTACTTGGGATATGAATGTTAATACCTCTAAAAATAATAATGAGATAACGAAAGTCGGTGTACAAAATTTGACGTGGAGGACAGCGACTTCCGGAGAGTATTACAAAAAGGGATATGCCGTATCCTCTTTCTGGGCGTTTGATTGCGAGGGGATAGATCAAGAAACAGGTTATCCGATCATTAATCTGGAAACATCCGGGGATGGAGATCCTTTGAATGATCCTACCACGTATATGAAATATGCGGGCAAATTGGATCCGGATTTTACGGGAGGTTTATCCATGTCATTCCGGTATAAACAACTGTCTTTGTCAACGGGCTTTTATTTACAGATAGGAGGAAAGAAGTTTCTGAAGACGGCTTATGAATCCCAGACTTTACCTTCTGAATACGAAAATTTGTCATCCGAGTTGAACGGGCGTTGGAGACCGGGAGATACGAATGCTAAATTCCCCGGTTTGCCGGATAAAAATGTTACTAATTTTTATCTGCCGAATAATTCAACCTTTAGTAATGTTTATGAAATGTATAATTATAGTAATGTTCGGGTGGTGAATGCCTCTTCTTTGAAATGTAATAATATTGCCGTGAGTTATTTCCTTTCGGAAAAAGCGGCAAAGTTGATGGGATGTAAATCTATCAGTCTAGGAGCAAGTGTTTCTAACCCGTTTACAATAGCGAGTAAAGATTTTAAGGGGCGGGATCCGGAAGTTGCGACAGGAGCTCAACCATCGACCAGCTCTTATTCATTTAATCTTTATGTAACCTTTTAGTTGATATTGGTATGAAGAATTATCGATCTATATATTGTCTGGGAATACTTCTGTATTTGTTATGTACTTCCTGTCATGATTTCTTTAAAGAGTCGAGTCAGGACGAGATAAAACCTTCTTCCGTGGAGGATTTGAGGGGAGTAATGTATAAAGAAGCTTACCCTTACCAACTGGCAACAGGAACATTTTTAATGCTATTGACTGATGAAGTCCAGTGTAACGGGTTGTCGAATGATACGTATGCTACTGTTCATCAAAGCGGAACACCGGTGTTTACGTTTAATCCGATGATGTTTGATGGCATTGAAGTTTTTCCGGCGGATGTGAATGCTTGGAAAACGTATTACGAGAAAATTAAAGGATGTAATGTTATTATTGACTATGTTTCCGAAATATCGGGTACCGAGGAGGAAAAGAACGCATTAGTGGGGCAAGCGTTATTTCTAAGGAGTTTTTATTACTTGAAATTAGCGACAATATATTGTCAGCCGTATAATGCTCCGGGAATAGATGTGAATACAGCTTTGGGAGTTCCTTTGATATTAACGATGGAATTAACAGATGATTTTCCTCGTAGGGTTTCTTTGAAAGCATTGTATGAACAAATTGAAAAAGATTTGTTGACAGCAGCTACCTTGTTAGAAGAAAATTATACACCGGATAATGTTTGGCGTGTTGGGAATGTTGCAGCATATACTTTACTTTCTCGTTTATATCTTTACATGGGACGTGACGAGGATATGGATAACGTGATTAAATATGCGGATTTAGCTATCGCTCAAGGTCCGGATTTGACCCGCTTAGCTTTGTTGGATGGCAGTGGTAAGAGTGTTTATAATAGTGATGTAAGTTCGGAAGTGATTTGGATTTATGGTGTAAATTCATTTGGTGGAGGTTCTTTTTTCACGACAAATGTAACTTGGGGATATGACGTACCTTGGGAAGTCTCTTCTGATTTGTTACGTCTTTATGATGCAACAAATGATTTGAGATATAAGATGTATTATGGTAGTCCATACGGGTGTATATACGGAACTAAAGTGGCTCATAATACATCCAATGGTTCAGATCATGGTATTCGTATAGCGGAAGCTTATTTAAACCGGGCGGAGGCTTTTATTCGCCGTTCTTTAGCGACGGGGAATGCTGGAGACCGGGTACTGGCATTAAATGATTTGAACGTGTTGAGAGAGACGAGGTATGTAACGGGTTCTTATGTTGACGAACAGATTACTGATGCTAATGAGTTATTGAAATTTTGCTTGATGGAACGTAGATTGGAATTGAGTCTAGAAGAGGGATTCCGTTGGTTTGATATCAAACGCTTGGGGTTATCGGTTACTCATGTATATATTGATTCAGAGGGAGTAGAGAGAGAATATACATTGGAAAGTCATTCCCCGCTTTATGCTTTGCCTATTCCTTATGATGCAATAGAGAGAAATTACAGATTAGAACAAAATCCCAGATAATATGAAACGGAAAATTTATTTTTATATGATATTGTTATCGTGGCTCTTGTGTGCGGTAGCTTGTTATGATGAGAAAGAGTTATCTCCATCGGGGATTATTTCCAGTTATTCAGTTCCTCAAGGGGAGCATGATTATGATGATGTAATTGTGGAATATTACAATAAGTACGGTTCCTGTTTATTATATAAATTTTCGGACAAGGATACTTATTGGACTCCTTCCGGTTGGATGAATGGAGTGTTGGGTGTAAATGGTAAAGCGGGATACCTTGCGACTCCTGCGGATGAAAAGTATGTAGGAGAACAATTGGATTTAATACAAAAGTTGTGGTTCTCATCGTACTCGGCCGAGTTTTTAAAAGAGTTTCTACCGATGAAGATAATGCTTTGTTCGGAGATTGATTCTCTCTATGTAACATGGGATTTTTCAGTTACTCCCATGCAAATGGTATATTTGAGTAAAGGTGTTAGATCATGGTATAATTACGACAATATTTGTGTCGGATATGGTGATATAGCCGTGACTCAGATGACCAAGAAGGATTCGTCAGATTTTCGAAGTAGGATGAATCGTATATTCGTGGAGAGTATGATCGGGCGCGGAAAAACAGCTCCGACAAAAGAATTCGGAGAGAGTGCAAATTATAACATTAGTTCTTCTGATATGTATACGGCATCTAAACTTTGGGCTGCGGGAATACCTCAGTTAGTAAATTACAGTATTTCTGAAAGCAATGATTGGAAGACTTTTTTATTGATGATGGTACTTTCTACGGAAGAATTTCTAACTAGAGTTCCCGAGTATAATAACAATTGGGATTCAACATCAAAGAATTGGGATGGTATTCTGAATCCGGTAAAAGATGTAAATGGTCTTTTGAAGAAGCGGTATGATATGGTGCGTAATTATTTTATCGAGAATTATAACATGGATTTGCAAAAGGTAGGCAATGCATTAAAACGTTAGTATGAAGTATTTATTGGTTATATTGTTTTTCCTGTACGCTTTGGGTGGCAGGGCTGAGAATCGTGCGTCTTTTCCGGGGGATAAAGTGGTTACGATAGATGAGTTTATTCGGGAGGATACCCCGAAGGATACCGGTTTCTTTAACGTTTACGTGCAGGATGGAAGGTATTATCTGGAAGTTCCCGATGATATGTTGCGGCGGGATATTTTAGTGGCCGTGACGATTATCAAGGGAACTGCCCAGAAAGAGCGGAGCAGGGATGCCCGTTTCGGGTATGGCGGTGATTCGGTGTTTGACCGGATGATACGTTTTATCAAGAATCGGGATCGGATTGAAATAGTTTCTCCCCAGGTGTTTCACCTGGGGGATTCTACGGCCTTGTATAATGATTATTACCGGAATCTGGAATCTCCGGCGATAGCCTCTTTCGAGATAAAGGCTCGTTCCGGGAATTCGTACTTGGTGGATATCACGGACTTGTTTTTAAGTGACAGTGACCTGTTTGCCTTGAAAGGGGCCAAGGAGTCGTTAAAGTTAGGCGGTTATCAACAAGGACAATCCTACGCGTTGGACGTGAAGGCTTTCCCGGAGAATATAAATTTCCGGTCTATCAGGAGTTACGGTTTGTCGGGCGAGGTGAAAAAAGGTGAATTTCCTTCCACGCTTTGGGAAGTCGGGGCTTCGTGGTATTTGTTGCCGGAAAAACCGATGCCGCAGAGAGTGTTTGACGAGCGGGTCGGGTACTTTGCCTTCTCGTTGGACGGGATGGTGAAACGTGGGGATTTGATGGATAAAACGATGATGGCTACTCGTTGGCGCTTGGAACCGAGACCGGAGGACGTGGAGAAATATTTGCGGGGAGAGTTGGTTGAACCCGTGAAGCCGATCGTGTTTTATATTGATCGGGCTACACCGGAGTTTTTGGTTCCTTATTTCATACAGGCCGTCAACGTGTGGCAAGGGGCTTTCGAAAAAGCCGGGTTCAAGAACGCTATTTACGGGAAGTTGGCCCCTACGCCGGAGGAAGACCCCGATTATTGCGAGGAGGATATTCGTTACCCGTTGGTGTCTTATAAGGCTTCACCGATCGCGAATGCTTACGGGCCGATGGTGTTCGATCCTAGATCGGGAGAGATTATCACGTCGCATATCGCCATTTTCCATTCCGTGCTGGAATTGATACAGCGTTGGTATTTCGTGATGTGCGGGGCGGTAGATCCCCGGGCAAGAGAGTACCCGTTGAGTCAGGAGGTGATGGGTGAATTGGCGGCAACCGTGTTGACTCACGAGGTGGGGCATACTTTGGGATTGCGTCATCATTTCATGGGAAGTACGGCTTACCCGGTGGATAGTTTGCGAAGTAAATCCTTTATCCGCGAACACGGGCTGGGTACCTCGATCATGGATTATCAACGGTTTAATTACGTGGCTCAACCGGGCGACGGGTTGGAACCGCGGGATTTGTTGCCTCGTATCGGCATGTACGACGAGTTTGCGATAGAGTGGGGATACCGTTATTTCCCGGAGGCAGGTAATTTGAAGCGGGATAATGAGAAGTTACGGGCATGGGTGGATGAAAGACGTCAGGACCCGAAGCTGTTTTATATAGAGGAGATGACTTACGGTGATCCGCGGGTGCAGTCGGAGGATAGCGGGGATGACGTGATCAAAGCGAATCGTTTGGGTATGAACAATCTGAAGTATATCATGACTCATTTGGAGGAGTGGACCGACGGGAATGATCCGGATTATTATGTATTGCGGAAGCGTTATTTGTCTGTTTTGAGCCAGTATCAGAATTATATAGAACACGTGTTGCGTTACGTGGGAGGATGTTATTCGGATAACCCTACCCGGGAGGAAGAGTTGAGGTTGAATCAGCCGGTATCCCGGGAGAAAGAGGAGGAAGCGTGGGCATTCCTGGAGGAATATCTGTGTAAGGAACAGGATTGGCTTTTCGTGGCCGACGTGATGGAAAAGACCGGGGTTACTCCTGAATTTTATGAACAGGAGGAGGCTTTGGGAAAATTGACAAAGTTGTTGTTGAAGTATTCGGCGTTGCATAAAAACAGGCAGTTGAGCGAGGTGGGGTTCACGGCAGACGAGTTGTTGAATCGTTTGTATTCGACCATTTTCGAGGCTAAAGGACAGGGAGGGAAGTTATCCTGGTATGATCAGGCGTTACAAAGCGGTTTGCTTCAGAATCTGGTGATCAACGCGGAGAATCCTTACAATCTTTCGAACGGGGTCGGGGTTGTGATGCAGCAAGTGATTTCGAAAATCAAGCAACATGCACGGGCCGCGACAGAAGGATGTTCGGATGCGTTGACGGCAAGTCATTACAAGACTCTTTATAATTTTATTACCCTGTGGGAAAAAGGGGGAAACAAAGCATTGATTGAATTGAATTAAAAATATCGGGAATGAAAGTATTGAATGTATATTTGTTATTGTGGGTGACTTTGTTGTTTGTTTGTCCGGTTGCAGCACAACAGGATGTAAAGCCCATGACTTACGAACAATTTAAAGAACAGAAAGATTTGCAAACGGATAAAGGTTTTTACACGGTTTATCGTTTGAATGATCAGTATTATTTGGAAATCCCGGCAGAGGGATTAGGGAAAGAGGTGTTGATCACCACGCAGGTTGCTCATGGTATGGATGCCTTTGTTTCCGAGGCTTCCGGGGTGATCCGGTTCTCGGAAGGGCGGAATAACACGGTGCAGGTGGTGCGTAATCGCTTGACGGACGTGTCGGCAGATTCCACGGACGTGTGTATGATGATGGCCTTGAAAAAGTCGGGGTTAGTCCCGATAGATTATACCTTTCCGATCGTGGCCCGGGGAGAGGACGGCAAATCTGTTATCATCGAGTTGACGGGGGAATTGAATAATCCAGGGAGTGGGTTGTTTAATGTAAGTTCATATCATTGGCTGAGTCATCCGGATCCTTCCCGTTCCGGGGTGGACGGTTGGCGAATGCTTGATAAAGGCGTTGTATTTTCAGTGACCCGCGGACAGTCGGATTATCAATCGAATCCACAAACTCAAGAAGGACGGGATATCGCTACCCGGTATGTTCTGGAGATGGTGATACAACAACTTCCGGAGAACAGGATGAAGCAGAGAATCAGTCATCCGGCTTACGGGTTCGAGACGATAGGGGTTACGGAGTATGATACCAAAAAGTACGTGGCTCAAAAGAGAGAATATATCCGGAAATGGAATCTGACAGCTTCCGCGAAAGAGATAAAGAAGCAGAAAAGAGGGATGGCGATCGAACCGGAAAGACAGATTTGCGTGTATATTGATCCGGTGACCCCGGCTCCTTTCGCGGAGTACATTAAAAATGGCGTGAAACAGTGGGAAAAGGCTTTTGAGGCTGCCGGTTGGAAGAATGTCTTTCGTTTTAGTTCGGACGTGAAGGATGCTTCTTTGACTTACCGGACGATCTTGTTTCGCTGGGGAAGCGCTTACAATGGTATATACTCTTCCGTGATCGACAATCCGGTGACCGGGGAGATATTATGCGCCCGGGTGAACGTGATGGACGTGGCGGCAGATGAGTTGCTGGGAATGTATTTCCTGCAATGTGGTTTGCTGGACGGGAGAATCAAGAAAGATTTGCATAGTCTGGCAGTCCGGCAGGATGTGTTAACGGCACAAGTGGCATCGGCTTTTGCCGAAGTATTGAAGATGAAACCAAACAAAGCCGGGTATACGGTTTTCACGCCAGCGAATATTCGTTCGGAAAAGTGGCTGAACCGTTACGGGATAACGGCCTCTATCACTTCGGGAGTGACGTTTAATTACCTGGCACAACCGGGAGACGGGGTGAGCGTGAAGAATCTTTTTCCCCGGGTGTCTGTTTATGATTACGATGCTATCAAGTACGCCTATGGGAATAGCGACGCTTTACCTTCTACGCGGGGGGCTTTTTACGCTCCGGAAGATAAAGGAGATCCTTATGCTCAAGATGGTTTCTTGTCAAATGATATATTAAATGCGAGTATACAGGGTGTTGAGGCGGTGAAAAAGATTTACCCGCGATTGAGCGAGTGGATAAACCAATTGCCCGATGATCAGAACACGTGGAAGAACGTGTCGGATTTCACGGTGAAAGCGCAGGCTTTATTTCAAACGTATCTTACTCAAATGGTGAAATTAGTTGGGGGACGTTCCGTGCGGCCGATTATTAAAGGGGTGAATGAAACACGGGTGACTTACGTGCCCCGGGAGCAACAGGAAGAGGCTCTGAACTACTTGGAATCGGCTATCTTTGGAAAATTCCCGGAGTGGGTGCGGGTGAAAGAACTGGATCAGTCCGGGGTTTTCGATACGGATCAGATGATGGTCGGGTTGGCTGAAGCCTTGTTAAGGCATTTTATGAATAAGGAGGTGATGGAATCGCTTGTTGCCGGGGAGAGACGATTAGGGGAGAAGGCTTTCACGGCTAGGGAGTTGTTTGCTTACCTGGATCGGGTTGTCTTCGAGAATTTTGATCCGAATAAGGCTGTGTCTACTTATAAACGGGGAGTTCAGGCTTGTTTCGTTTCGGAGTTTGCCCGTTTTATGGCTCAAAATAATATATCTTTCGGGCTATCGAACGGGGCTAACGGGGTATATCATGCTTATTTCGTGGAACTTGCCCGCAAAGTGAAGGATTTAAGCGAGAAACATCAGGACCCGTCAACCCGGAGTAATTATCAAGTGATGTTATTGAGAATGAACAGGGAGTATTTTGATAAACAATAAAGGATATGAAAAGGATTTTGTTTTTGCTTTGGGGATTGCTGGTATTTTACCAGGTTGAAGCGCAGAACCGGAAAATAGCGTTTGAGAAAACGACTTTGCGAGAGGCCTTGAATAAGGCCGCTTCCGAGAGAAAATTGACATTCGTGGACTGTTACACGGAATATTGCGGACCTTGCAAGACGATGGATGCGTTAGTATTCACGTTGGATAGTGTTGCCGATTTCTTTAATTCCACGTTCGTGAACGTGAAGCTGGATATGTTGTCCGAGGATGGCAAGCAATACGCGGATACGTATAAAATCGGGGCATACCCGTCGTTCCTGTTGTTGGATCACGAGGGAAAGATCGTGTACAAGTTTGTCGGGGGCAAGACGGCGGACGTGTTCATGGCGGAGATCAGGAAAGGGATGAGGCCGGATAACCGGGTTGCCCGGATGAACGAGACCTATGCTTCGGGGAAGTATTCCAATGATTTTCTGCGGGAATATGTTCAGTTGAAGTTACAGTTGCTTGAACGGGAGGAGTGTCTTCGGCTTGGAAAAGAGTACTTTGATCGACTCACGCCCCGGGAACGGGTGAAGGCTGAGAACTGGTTCTTGTTCGAGGATCGGGTGCTGGGTGGTGTTAATAGCGCGAATATGCGTTATTTATTGGAGCATTGGCAAGAGTTCGTAAGAGAGTACGGGGAGGACAAGGTGTTTGACCGGATTACTTCGCTTTACAGGGATATGACGGAATGGGTGTTGCAGGGTTGGTATTTCAATGATTTCGAGCGTAAGCCGGAAGATTTCGTGTATTATAAACAAAGAATAGCGGCTATCCCGGTTCATTTTCAGCAGGATTACCTGATCATGATGGACGTGTGCAAGGCCGTTTGCGAGGGGGATAAGGCGACGGCCCGGAAACTTCTGGAAGATCATATTGCTGATTTTGACAAGAAAAATCAGCAAGTGATGTTCGGGGGAATGTCTTTATTCCCGTTACATGATGGAAAGTATGATCCGCAATTATTGAATATTGCCCGTAAAGTGGTGCAAAGTGACGGGTTGACGAATCTGGTGAATTATTTTAAGTCGATTTTGAGCCCGGAAGAGGTGTACACGGGCGAAAAGTATGACGTGCAGAATTTGAAGGACAAGATTGGTTCCACGATGATCGTTCCCTTTTTTCACCCGACAAAGCCGTTATTCTGGTACGTGTGGGATGACGGTTCCGGGAAACGGGCTTATTATGCCTATGACGCCCGGACGGGGAAACGGGAATTGTATGATCAGGAAGTGGTTGACAGTCTGGTGCGGGACATGTTTCCGGAACAGGAGGAGAGTGTTTACTATTCCCCGGAATTTGAAGGGGATGAATTGTTAGCTAAATTGCAGGTTCGGGGAAAGACATTCGTGTATGATGCACGAAAACGAGTATTATTACCTTCCGAACCCAAGAAATACCCGGAAGTTCGACCGTACGGGGTATCTCCGGATTTAAAGTACGAGTTGATCACGAAAGAACATAATCTCTGGTTGGTGAATAAAGATCAGAAGAAACAGGTACAACTTACTTTTGACGGGGGGGATGATTACGAATTTGAAATTCCGGATATCGAGTGGTTGACGGAAGACGGGACTTTTTACATCACGAGAAAAGATGAACGTCAGGTGAGAACTTTCCCCCTGGTGTATTCTCTTCGGGAACCGCGACCTGTTGTTTCCGAGTATAAATACGAATTGCCGGGAGATACGCTTGTAGCGAGGCAGGAGTTGTTTGTCGGTAATGTCAGAACGGGTGATTTTAAAAAGGTGGACGTGGAACGGTGGCGGGGGCAGTTGCTGGAAGTGCTGAAAGTTGCCGATGTGCATGATCGGGTATTTTTTATTCGCAAGAAGGGGACCCGGGATGAATTCGAGTTGTGTTCCGCGGATGCGAAGACGGGGGAAGTGAAAGTGATACTACACGAGGTTAGTAAACCGTATCTGAATGAAGAGTTATTCAGTTGTCGGGTGGTGAACGAGGGGAAAGATATTTTCCTGTGGTCGGATCGTTCCGGTTGGGGACATTACTATCATTATTCCGGTGAAGGGAAGTTGTTGAACGCAGTTACTTCGGGAGAGTGGACGGCCGGGAGAATCATGAAGATCGACACGGAGAAGAAACAGATCTACCTGTATGGATACGGCAAAGAGAAAGGGCGTAATCCGAATTATACTTTCGCGTATCGTGTCGGTTTCAACGGAAAGAAAATAACCCTGTTGACACCGGAAAATGCGACTCACGGGGTGTTTATTCATTTGCCCGGGAATCTGATTGTTGATAATTTTTCCCGGATAGACACGGTACCGCGCATCTCCGTGCGGGACGGTAACGGACGTTTGTTGACGGTGCTGGAAGAGGCGGATGTTTCCAAGCTGTTGGAATACGGGTGGAAGTTCCCGGAACAGTTTACCGTGAAGGCTGCCGACGGGAAGACGGATTTGTACGGGATCATGTGGAAACCTTATGATTTTGATCCCTCGAAGAAATACCCGATCGTGTCGCAGGTGTACCCCGGGCCACAGACAGAAACCGTGTGGACGGACTTTACGGTGCTGGATCGTTATAATAACACGGCTTTGGCTCAACGGGGTATTATCGTGGTCTGTTTCGGACACCGGGGTGGTTCGCCTTTCCGGGATAAAGCGTACGCCACGTACGGGTATGGAAATTTGAGGGATTACGCTCTGGCGGATGACAAGTACGGCATCGAGCAGTTGGGACGTGAATACGCGTTTATTGACACGAATCGGGTAGGTATTTTCGGTCACTCCGGGGGTGGTATGATGGCTTTTGCCGCTATTTGTACTTATCCGGATTTTTATAAGGTTGCCGTGGCTTCTTCCGGGAATCATGATAACCGTATTTATAACCGTACTTGGGGAGAGACTTACCAGGGAATAGGCGATGATCATAAATTTACCGTTAAAACGAATCAGGAGTTGGCGAAATATCTGAAAGGGCATTTACTCTTGGTTACGGGTGAGGTGGATAACAACGTGCATCCGGCTAACACGTTCCGGGTGGCGAATGAATTGATCCTGCAAGGGAAGGACTTCGATTTGCTGGTGTTGCCGGGGCAAGGACATGGGTATGATGGCCCTTATAAGGCCTATTTTGAAAAGAAGAAGAGGGATTATTTCACGAAATACTTGTTGAATAAATAATTGTAATACAGTTTGTAAATTGTGAAGGAGAGATTTCCGGTGAAAACGGATTTTTCTCCTTTCGTTTTTTATCGTGTCGGGTAAATGCGTTTGCCTCGAAGGGGTGGAAGGTAGACGATGGTATCTCGCACGGTAGTCTCGCCGGTGTCTCACTAGTAAGTTCATTGAAAGTTAACTGAAAATTGACTGGAAATTGATTGAATATTCAATCGAAGTATAATCGAAGTCTAATTGATGCATAATCGAAGCATTAGTGAAGTGCTAGTGAATCAACGGTTCATCTCCGATGCGTGTGTAGCGGAATACTAGGGAGGAATATTCGTGTTGTTTATGATTTTTCCTATATTTGTGATCTATTTATGCACGATGGATAAAGCGGAAACAATATTGAATATGTTTAAGGTTGCGGAAAAGGAGGCTTTTCAGTTACTTTATAGCTCGTATTATGAGACGTTGGTGCTTTTTGCCAATCAGATTATAGATGATTCGCAAGCGGCAGAGGATATCGTGCAGGATTGTCTGGTGAAGTTCTGGATTTCCAAGCGATACAGAACGTTAGAGTCCGGTCTGGATAAATATATATTTCAGGCGGTAAAGTTTTCTTCCTTGAATTACGTGAGAGGGGACAATATGGGATATAGTCATTATTACGCTGAGGTGTTACGGGTGAAACAGGTGGCAGAAGAGGTGGCTAAGGGGAAGAATTTGGTTGTCGTTTTTGACGAACTGTTCAAGGGTACGAATGTCAAAGACGCTTATGATGCGACCGTATCGGTAACCGAGGCGTTCTCCATGAACCGGAATTGTACGTTTATCATCTCCACTCATATCATTGAGGCGGGGCATGCTTTGCGGGAGCGCCTTGATAATTTGCATTTTGTTTTTGTACCGACCTTGATGAAAGGAAACGTACCTACTTATCCCTATCGACTTGAAGAAGGAATTACGGATGATCGTCATGGTATGCTGATCATCAATAACGAGCGGATCCTTGAAATGTTGGAATAGTATTATTATCTTTGTGGCACTAGATTTATAGTGTTATGGCAAGAAAAGAAATTACATATATCCCTTCGGCAGAGGTTTGCTCGAAAGAGATTCATATTGTGTTGGAAGACGAGGTGATTGAGGAAGTCGGTTTTAAGAAAGGATGTGCCGGGAATACACAAGGAGTGGCAGCCTTGTTGAAAGGAATGAAAAGGGAAGAAGCTATCCGCCGATTGCGGGGAATCTGTTGTGGGAAAAAGTCAACTTCTTGTCCCGATCAGTTGGCTCAAGCGTTGGAAAATATGGTGTAATTAGAGCGTGATTCTACCGATATAATCGGCAGAACGTTGAACCAAATTTAGATAAAGACGACATAAAGCTAAGACATAGCTGAGTTATGTCGTCTTTATCTTTTTTTGATGCCTTTGATGTGTATCACTTAAACTTTAAATAGGTATGGATAAGGGTTGAAAATGTTTTATTTTACGAGATGTTAAATTTATGATTTTATTAAGAAAATATTTGGTAAATATAAAATAATGTTATATATTTACAAAAAGCAATGATAGGAGCGGGAGTTTGATTTAAGTTAGTAACTTTTAAAATGAAAAGAGATGAAAACTAAATGGAATCAAATGGTAATTGTAGTTCTGCTACTGGTCGTTATCACGAGTATTGTTGTTTACATGTGGATTGGTTTTGCGGAGTTGATCCATTTCTTTGATCACGCTGCAGGTGAGGCTCTCTCGGGAATGAAAGTGGTAGGATTGTAACGTGAAGGTTAACCGAGAATGGGGTAAATGGTGGATAAATTTTCCGGGCAGAGTCAATAACCCGATAATTATTGTTATTTTTGTAGGTGTAAAATGTATATGTAAATGGCACCTAAAACGATTCGGGTATTATCTTTATTTTCAGGTTGTGGTGGAATGGATTTAGGATTGGAAGGAGGTTTCTCTATCCATAGGGGGTGTATTAATGAAAAAAGTAATCCTGATTTTATTGAAAAGCAAGAGCGAGGTGATTTGGTAAAATTATATTCTACTCGTTTTCAACTTGTTTTTGCCAATGATATTTTGAAAGAGGCTCGGGTGGCTTGGACTCGTTATTTCGCGAAGTACGGCTATAAACCGGATGTTTACCGGGAAGAGAGTATCGTGGATCTTGTGAAACGTCATAAAGCGGGAGAGAAGATTTTTCCGGAGGGTATAGATGTGGTTACAGGAGGTTTCCCATGTCAAGATTTCAGCGTTGCGGGGAAACGTAATGGATTCAATTCTCATAAAGATCACAAGGGAAAAATTATTGAAGGGGATATTGCCTCGGAGGAAACCCGTGGTAAGTTATATATGTGGATGAAAGAGGTGATTGAAATCACGAAACCCAAATTATTTATTGCCGAAAACGTGAAAGGATTGGTAAATCTTTCTAATGTGAAGGAAATTATTCAACAAGATTTTTCCCGGGCAGATGAAGACGGGTATATCGTGCTGGAGCCTCGTGTACTGCATGCTGCGGATTATGGTGTTCCCCAATCCCGGGAACGAGTGATTTTTATCGGTATTCGTAAATCAGCTTTAATCCCCGCGGCCCGTGAGGCATTGACACGTGATGTTATTCCTGATGAGTACGTGCCTTACCCGTCTCCCAGTCATGCATATCATATTAAGAATAAGGGATTTATGGAACCTCAAACGGTGGGAGGGATGTTTACCGGGTTGAAAGAACCGGAAGAGAGCAACGATTTCTCGCAAAAGGTTTATTCTAAAGCCAAGTTCATGGGTACGCATTGTCAGGGGCAAACCGAAGTGGATGTAAACGGGATCGGACCGACAATTCGTGCCGAGCATCATGGTAATATAGAATATCGGCGACTGTCCAAAGAGCATGGTGGTGTTATTGACCGAGAATTGGACAAGGGGTTAAAAGAGCGTCGTTTAACGCCGCGGGAATGTGCGTTGATACAAACGTTTCCTCTTGATTATGAATTTGTGATTCCTCGGGAGGACAATAAGCAGAGATATATTTTAAGTCCTTCGGCAGCCTATAAGATTATAGGAAATGCCGTTCCGCCTTTATTGGCTTACCATATCGGAAAACGAATTGAGAATTTGTGGAATCTTTATTTTGGAACTGATGAAGTCATTATTTAACCTTGATACGCGGGATGATGCCGCTTTTGAAGCGTTATTACAAAAAACGGTAGATGTGATGAACCGGGAGGCTTTGGCGTGTCCGAAAATGTATGCAGGTTTATTAGGTAGCAAATTGGAAGATAAGGTGGTGGAAGTGTTGCGACAATGTGCCGTGGATACCTGTTTCGAGCATCAGATTATGAAATACTCCGGGCAACGTTTTCCGGATATTGTTGTTGGTGGTTATTACGGGGTTGAGGTAAAAACCACGAAATACAATCACTGGAAATCGACGGGTAGCAGTGTTGCCGAGGGAACCCGTGTGGAAGGTGTGGAGCGGGTGTATCTTTTATTTGGGAAGATGTGTGAACCGATTCGTTTTGTCTGTAAACTTTACGAAGAGTGTTTGTCGGAAGTTGTAGTGACCCATTCTCCCCGTTATCAGGTGGATATGAACTTGTCAAAAGGTGAAACGATATTTGATAAATTGGGAATTCCTTACAATGAATTGCGTCGTCAACCTAATCCTATTCGTACGATACTTGGTTATTATCGTTCTCGTTTGAAAGAGGGGGAAGAGTTGTGGTGGTTGGATAACGACAATTTGCGGGCTTCCAACCTTGTGATTCGGATGTGGAGTTCTTTGTCACAGAAAGAGAAACGGGCTTACCGGATTAAAGGGTTTGTTTTTTTCCCGGAATTATTAAGTAAACGTTCGGATAAATTTAACCGGATGGCTGTTTGGCTAGCTACTCGCGAGGGTATTGTTTGTCCTAGCTTGAGAGATGTTTTCTCAGCTGGAGGGAAGGTGTGTATCGTGAAAGACGGGGAAAAATATCCGGGGGTTTCAAAGGTAATCGGAAGACTTTACCGGGAGTTGTCGACAATAAAAGAATTGGTTCAACACGTTGATTGCGATGAATTACAAGAATACTGGATGTGTCCGGTGGATAATGAATCTAAGTGGGAAACATGGTGTCGGCTGGCAATCAAGCATCTTGAAACAATCAACACAACCCGAATCCCCTTGGAAAAATTAATTCGTTAATATGATCTCCCTATAGTTTTAATCGGAAAATGTCGGATACTTGTTTAAAGCCGTGATGTTCAAAGAAACGGTGGGCCGAATGGTTATTGACTCCCGATTCGAGATAACAATCCTGTATTCCATTTGCCCGGAAACTCTCTGTTGCTCTTTGCAGTAACTCCTGCCCGATGTGTTTGCCTCGATAAGCCGGATCCACGCTGAGGTCAAAAATGACCCCGTAAGGAGAGGCTCCATCATTCGTGATACCGAATAATACAAAACCGATGATAGTTCTATCTTCTAGGTAGAGCAGGAGGGTATTATCCGGGTTTTCCACTTGTCGGTCGAGATATTTCAGCCACATTTCTTTGTAATTCGGGGCGAGTTCATTGCCGTCAAGAGCGATGCCCATTTGCAGTTCCCCGTGGGAAATATAGGCTTTGTGAGACTCTATGATACGGGAAAAAAATTCGCAAAGTTGTGTTCTATAATTGATGGAATATGTTGTTATCATACGTGTAAATTTATTGTGATTTTCTTCTACCATGTTTTTTGCGAAGATAGTGAATAATTACCCGAATCATAATTTTCATGCTGAAATATATGCCAATGGAAGTAATAATAACCAGTACAACAGCCGTGAATACCCCAAATTCCTTGGAAATCATCGAGAACACGGGAGCTTCACCGTCACCTTCCAATAGTACCCCGAAAAGGGAGGCTATAGAGATGAAAAGAAGAATGTTTTTCGTGCTGTTGGCTTCTTTCAGGTCTGCAATATTGTTGGCATTTGTTAGGGATTTATCCACTCTTTCCGTGATGTCCTTTAATTGTTGTTCGTCAGCATCAATTCGTAGTCTTCGGCTTGTTTCGTGGTACATGTGTTTGTGAGACATATAGCGTAGATAACGCACCGAATCGAGTTGCAGGATCACATCGGACAAGCTGATGCTTAGGCGGGCATTCTGCTCGATCATGTCCAAAATCTTGTCATTGATGATCGTGAATCCCTGTTGCCCGTCCTTTGATTCCGGATGACTGTTGTCTTTGATTGCTTGTCGGGAGTTGAAAATATACTTGTTTAGCACGTAGTTGATAGTGTGTTTTTTAGCTAACAGAATTTCGACTAATACGAGATATTCCGGCCAACTGACGTGATAACGGTCTCGTCGGGCCAAGTGTTTCTTCCAATCGGTGGGAGCTTCTTTTCCGCGATTTCCATACGTGCCGATAACGAGACTCATGTTTTCATTTGCCAGCACAAGATCATCGGTATCGATAGCGATGTTTTTCCCACAAATATCTTCGAAGCTTGAATCCATACGGTAAGGCCATTCTTCGGGGTAGAGACTCATGAGGCCCACGAGTTCCGCTTTGTGGCATTGTTCGATGTGTTCGATAACTTGGTCTTCCCTCATCCGGTCAAAACGGATTCGTCCATCGTGACCGATACTTTCCCAAATATCCAGAAAGATATAATTATGCCATCCGTATTCGAATTCTTTGAATTCCTTACTTTTGCCTAAGTCTTTTTGTTTTTGTTTGTCAAAGAAATAGCGATAACGTCTTTGTACTTCATCGAAAGTAACACCTTTGATTTTCACGGTTGTCGTGTGGACGTGTGATTCTTCATCGATATGCAAGTTGCTAATTGAAACTACTTTCAAGGAACCGTCGATTTCTTGGCCTTTCTTCTTGTTGTTATATACCCAATGCTCCACGTGTTGCACGATCCCGGCTACGGCAATCAGTTGATCCGTGTTGAACGGAATGTCCGTCTGGCAAAACTTGGTTCCATTAATTCTTCCCGTCGGGCTTACGATGATCCTGTAGGAAATTTCAACCGTCTTGTTGAAAAACACGGCAGCTCGTACGTGTACGTGTCCCCATAGCCTGGCGGGAGTGTTTCCGTCAATGTCAATACAGATGTCAAACCCTTTCAAGCGATAACGGTTGATTACTTTATCCGAGTGGGTGAACAACTGATCGTCAAAATGCCCGTCATCATCTTTTTTGATGAAGAAATTTGTTTCGGGTGTCAAGGGAATTTCAATTCCCGCGGAGGTAAAGGTCTGTATCAGTATGATGGAAAATTCATTGTAGATAAGACCGGATTCACACTGGTTGTAATTTCTCATAATACGCACGTTTTGTGCAAATATAATAAATTTTGTAAGGAACTTATATACGAGTTTATTGTAAAATAATGATATATCTTGGATATGTAATCTGTTGATAATTAAGCGTTTTTTGCAAAGAGAGAATTATAGAGGGGCGTTATAATGTTCTATTGGGTTTAAATTGTGAAACAATATTCGTAAAATACTTGATTTTTATAATTATTTTCATAAATTTAAAGTATATATTACTAGCTAAATTTGTGAACGCCATGGGATTCGAAGGACATGTATTTGATATGATTCGACGTACGAAGCAAAATCGGAAAATGCTTCAGGATCGTCGTGATCGGATGAAAGATCTCATCAAGAAAATAAACGAAAAGCCTTTAACAGGTTTGCTGCAAATTTGTATATAAGTTTCTATCTTTTAATTTTTCAGATACTAGATTTTATTTCTTTTATGGAAATAAAGTATCTGCTTAATTTTGCATTACCTTTGTCCAAAAGGTTTGGATCATGGAGGTTTTTATCAAAAAAATAAGGGAGGCTTACCCGTTATCGGATGAAACCGTTCGTTTGTTGCTCGGTCACACGGAACGAGTTGTTCTTCCTAAAGGAGAACTGTTGATGCGGGAAGGAACAGTTGCAAAATATACCTATTTTATTATCAAAGGATTTGCACGTGGATTTTTTCACAAGGAGGATAGGGATATTACGATTTGGTTCGCTTCCGAGGGAATGTCCCTTTTATCCATGAACGGATATATGTTTTCAACTGCCGGATACGAGAACGTGGAATTGCTGGAAGAATGTGATCTGTTGAAAATATCAAATGAAACGTTGAATTGTTTATTTGATTCCAATATCGAATTGGCGAATTGGGGACGACGGATGTCTGACGGGATTATATTGAAATTCGAAAAATTATTTATGGAACGCTATTTTATGTCAGCCTCGGAGCGTTATCATTTATTGGTTGAGCGGGAACCGGAGATTCTAAAGAAGGTTCCGCTTCGCCATATAGCATCATTTTTAGGTATTTCGCAGGTATCGTTAAGTAGGATCAGGGCGGGAATTCAGTAATTTTAGATACCAATCGTACGAAATCTAATGTACTAGGTGATGACTTCTGTTTTTTTACATATGTAAATTGAAAAGTTAGGAATTTTACAGACCTTTGTGCCCGTTTAATTTAGAAATAGAAAATAGAATGAGGCAGTTGAAAGGTGTACTATTAGCAATGATTTCATCATCCACGTTTGGATTGATCCCCTTGTTTGCTCTTCCGGCCATGAAGGAGGGCGTGGGGTTGGATTCCGTGTTATTTTATCGTTTTGCTATTTCCGCGGTGGTCGTGGGAGTTTATTTGCTATTACGGCGTACGGATCTTCGGGTTACTTTAAAGGAGTTTGGAACAATGTTTCTGTTAGGAGGAGCGTATGCTTCTACCTCGCTTTTCCTAACAGCATCTTACCTGTACATTCCCAGCGGAGTGGCCACGACGATTCATTTCCTTTACCCGGTGTTGGTTACTGCCATCATGATTGTTTTCTTTAAAGATAAAATATCACTCTCCGTGATCATTGCAACGGTGCTGGCTATTGGAGGAGTCTATTTGTTGAGTAGTGGCGAGGGGCAGGGACGGATCAGTTTAAAAGGACTTTTCATGGTACTGTCGACCGTCGTTACTTACGCGATATATATCGTTGGGGTAAATAAGTCCTGTATACGGCACATGGAAGGGTTGAAGATGACTTTTTACATGTTGTTCTGTTGCACGATTATTTTCGGAGTGAATATTTTGGTAAAAGGGCAGGGGTTGGATATGATGCCTAGCGCGAATGCCGTGGTGCATATCTTTTTGTTATCTTTAATTCCAACTCTTGTATCCGATTTAACGTTAATATTGGCAATACAGCATGTGGGATCAACCACGGCTGCTATAATGGGATGTATGGAACCTTTGACGGCAGTAAGTATGGGAGTTTTGTTTTTGGGAGAACGTTTCGGGTTAGGGCAGGTACTGGGAGTTGCTATCGTGCTGGTAGCCGTGTTTATCGTGATTCTGTCCAGTCATCCGGGACATTTTTCTATGAAACGTTTGATCCCAGCATTTATAAAAATAAGAAAATAGAATTAAAGATTCATGTTATGGTAAATTTGATTAGAATAACGGAGCCGACAGATATTCGTTTACAGAAACTTCTTTCCCTTTATGAGGAGGCTTTCCCGGAGGAGGAGAGACGCAATGCCAAGCAATTGAAACGGTTGATAAGCGAGAAACCGGAAATGTATTTTAATGCTATCGAGACGAACGGTGTTTTGTCCGGTTTGTTTATCTACTGGGATATGCGGGATTTTTACTACCTCGAACATTTAGCCGTTTTCACCCCGATGCGCAATTTGAAAATCGGACAACAGGTGTTGGACTATATAGCAGAACATTTAGACGGTATGCGATTGTTGGAAGTGGAACCGACCACGGATGAGATGACTACTCGTAGGGTAAATTATTATCGTCGAAACGGGTATGAGATTCTCGATAAAACTTACATGCAACCTTCTTACGATGAAGATATTGAGGTCGGTAACCTTTGGATCATGGGTAACCGGAAGTCTGGTCGTTTACAGGAGTTTATCGAGCGGATAAAGCAGGTGGTTTACCGGGAAAATCGATAACGATTAAACTTTCCCGATTATTGATCGTTTCTTAGTGAGAGCTATAAGAGAAAGAATGGAAATACATAAGAGAAAGAACCTATTGCTCGTTGATTGCTCAGAGCTTAAACAGTGCTTACACATCTCGTTATGGATGAGCGACGTTTGAGCTTCGAATGAGCTCTGGACGTGGGGTATTATTTGGAACTTATTTGTTCTTTATTTGGGATACATTTGTGTATAAATCGTGGGTTAAAATGCAGGAGGATACTTGATTGTTGTGTTTTCTCGATTTTATATGTTATTTTTGCATTTGGTTATTGTAAATGAAATCTTTATATTGTAAATTACAGGTAACATAATTAGATTATGGCAATACAAAGCGAAGCTGCTCTTGAAACTGGACTTGTCCAGACGCTCCAGCAAATGAGTTACGAGTATATTCAGATTGACGAAGGAACAAATCTAAAAGAGAATTTCAAGCGGCAACTGGAAATACATAATAAGAAACAATTAGCAGAACATGGGCGAGAGCGATTTACCGAGGCGGAGTTTGATAAAATTTTACTTTATCTTGAAGGTGGTTCTCGTTTTGAAAAGGCTAAAAAACTTCGAGATCTTTTTGCTTTAGAACTTGAAAATGGTTGTCGTTTGTGGGTGTCATTTCTCAATAAGAAACAATGGTGTCAAAATGAGTTTCAAGTTTCTAACCAAATCACGATAGAGGGACGCAAGAAATGTCGATATGATGTTACTATCTTGGTGAATGGTTTACCATTAGTACAAATCGAATTAAAACGCCGAGGTACAGAATTGAAACAGGCATATAATCAAGTGCAGCGTTACCATAAGACTTCATTTCATGGTCTGTTCGATTACATTCAGATATTTGTTATTTCCAATGGGGTGAACACGCGTTATTTTGCAAACAATCCTAATCAGGGCTATAAATTCACGTTCACTTGGACGGATGCTGCAAATACACCGTTTAACGATCTTTCGATGTTTGCACAAATGTTCTTTGATAAATGTACTCTTGGTAAGATGATAAGTAAATATATCGTACTGCATGAGGGTGATAAATGTTTGATGGTACTACGTCCTTACCAATATTACGCGGTAGAAGAGATCCTCAATTGTGTACAGAACACCAATAAAAATGGATATATCTGGCATACGACGGGGGCGGGAAAGACGCTCACGTCGTTTAAAGCGGCTCAGTTAGTGTCTGAAATGGATGGTGTGGATAAAGTGATGTTTGTGGTTGATCGTCATGATCTTGATACTCAAACACAATCAGAATATGACGCTTTTGAGCCTGGGGCAGTGGATAGTACCGAGAATACTTCTGAATTAACACGCAGACTTGAAAGCGACTCGAAGATCATAATTACCACGATACAGAAGCTCAATGCTGCAGTAACACGTACTTGGTATAGTTCGCGTCTAGAGAAAGTGAAGAACAGTCGAATGGTGATGATTTTCGATGAATGTCACCGGAGTCATTTTGGAGACAGTCATAAAAATATTGTAAAATTTTTTTATAACCTACAAATTTTTGGTTTTACCGGAACTCCAATATTTGTCGAGAACTCTGTTGATAAGCGTACAACGAAAGAAATTTTTGGAGAGTGCTTACATAAGTATCTTATTAAAGATGCCATTGCTGATGAAAATGTGCTCGGTTTTTTAGTGGAATATTATCACGGTAATGCTGATGTGAATAACACGGAAGAATCTCGTATGCGAGAAATTGCCAAGTTTATACTTAATAACTTTAAAAAATCCACTTTTGATGGGGAGTTTGATGCACTTTTTGCAGTACAAAGTGTACCCATGCTTATCCGTTATTATAAGATTTTTAAAGAACTGAAGCCGGATATAAACATTGGGGCTATTTTTACCTATGCGGCTAACACTTCACAAGAAGATGAACTTACGGGGATGAACCGTGGTTTCGTGAGTGAGCGTGTACCAGAGGCTGATGATATGGAAGATATCATCAAAGATTATAATGAAATGTATGGAACTGCTTTTTCAACAGAAAATTTCCGCGCATATTATGATGATATCAATAGGCGTATGAAAAAGAAAGATCCTTCAATGAAGTCTCTTGATCTCTGTCTTGTGGTGGGAATGTTCCTTACTGGATTTGATTCCAAGAAATTGAATACACTTTATGTGGATAAAAACATGGAATATCACGGGTTATTGCAGGCATTCAGTCGTACCAATCGTGTACTTAATGAAAAGAAACGTTTCGGTAAGATTATCTGTTTCCGTGATTTGAAAAATAACGTTGATGCTGCGATTAAATTGTTTAGTAATAACAATAATATAGAGGAAATTATACGTCCGGTTTTTGAAGCGGTAAAAAAAGAATATGTCGAGTTGACAGATGAGTTTTTGAAGCATTATCCTGAAGCTCATGTGGTAGATTATTTACAAAGTGAAAATGACAAACGTAATTTTATCCTCGCTTTTCGCGATATTATCAAGAAACATGCGGAGATACAGATTTACGAGGATTATGCGGAGGACGATGAGGAATTTCCCATGACAGAACAACAGTACATGGATTTTCGTAGCAAGTATCTTGATATTCATGATACGTTTTTTGATAATCAGAATTTACAAGCTAAGGATGCGATCCAGAATAAAGAGGACAGAGATGAAGAAAGTAATAGTATCGAGGATATAGATTTTTGCCTTGAGTTACTTCACAGCGATATTATTAATGTGGCTTATATTTTAGGTTTGATAGCAGAACTTGATCCATATGCTGAAGATTATGCTGAAAAACGTCAGGAAATTATTGATACGATGATAAAAGATGCAGAACTTCGTAGCAAGGCGCAACTCATAGATGGCTTTATTTTACAAAATGTAGATAACGACAAAGATAATTTCCTCTCGGAGCGAAAACGGGCCGATGGCTCGTCCGACCTGGAAGAACGGCTAAACCAATATATTCGTGGTGAAAAGAAAAAGGCGATAGAAAAGGTGGCAACTGAAGAAGAATTACCCGTGGAAGTGCTTGATCGATACTTGGCTGAATATGATTTTTCTCTCAAAGAACAAACTGAAATAATTCAGGATGCTTTAAAAGAGAAACACCTTGGATTGGTGAAGCGTCGTCGTACTCTCAATCGTATCATCGATAGGTTGCGTAATATAATTAGAACCTTTAGTTGGGATTAAATACTAGGATGTGTTTGTGGGATGTACTGAAAATAAGAAAAAAGAAATAAGATTATGAGTGAAGAATTACAACAGAAATTACGTACCCAACTTTGGACTGTCGCCAATAACTTGCGAGGCAATATGTCGGCCAATGAATTTATGTATTTCTCGTTAGGTTTCATTTTTTATAAATATTTATCTGAAAAGATAGAAAAATATGCCAATCAATCGCTTGAAGATGACGAAATTACTTTCAAAGAGTTATGGAACAGTAAAGAGGATGAGGCTGAAGAATTGCAAAAAGAGGTAAAGAAACAATGTCTTGAAAATATCGGCTACTTTATAGAACCTCAATATCTTTTTACTTCTATTATTGATGCGATTAATCGAAAAGACAATATTTTACCGCAGTTGGAGCGTTCGTTAAAACGTATAGAGGATAGTACGCTTGGACAGGATAGCGAGGAAGATTTCGGTGGTTTGTTTTCCGATATTGATCTTAATTCACCTAAACTTGGTAAAACAGCAGATGACAAGAATACACTTATTTCTAACGTGTTGCTTGCTTTGGATGGCATCGAATTCGGGGCTGATGAAGCCACGCAGATTGATATTTTAGGTGATGCTTATGAATACATGATCAGTCAATTTGCAGCCGGAGCCGGTAAAAAGGCCGGTGAATTTTACACACCACAGGAAGTTAGTCAGATATTGGCGGAAATTGTTAGCATTGGTCACACACGTCTTCGTAACGTGTATGATCCGACCTGTGGATCGGGTTCGTTACTCATTCGTGCTGCTCACGTTGGTAAGGCTGTAGAAATTTTTGGTCAAGAAAAGAATCCTACTACATACAATTTAGCTCGAATGAATATGCTGTTACATGGCATTAAATTTTCGAATTTCCAGATTGAGAATGGAGATACTCTCGAAGCTGATGCTTTTGGGGAGAGACAGTTTGATGCGGTTGTGGCAAACCCTCCTTTTTCTGCAGAATGGAGTGCGGCTGATAAGTTTAACAGTGACGATCGTTTTAGTCAGGCTGGACGATTGGCTCCCCGTAAGACTGCAGACTATGCTTTTATCTTACACATGATTTATCACCTTTCTGATGGCGGAACAATGGCTTGTGTTGCTCCTCATGGTGTACTTTTCCGAGGAAATGCCGAAGGTGAAATACGTCGATTCCTGATAGAGAGGAAAAACTATATAGATGCGATTATTGGTTTGCCTGCCAATATTTTCTATGGAACATCTATACCTACTTGTATTTTGGTTTTCAAAAAATGTCGTAAAGAGGATGATAATATTCTATTCATTGATGCCAGCAAGGAGTTTGAAAAAGTGAAAACTCAAAACAAACTTCGTCAACAGCATATCCGAAAAATTGTTGAAACTTATCGTGATAGAAAAGAAATAGAAAAGTATAGTCATTTAGCCCCTTTAAAAGAGGTGCGGGGAAATGACTATAATTTGAATATTCCTCGTTATGTTGATACTTTTGAAGAGGAGGAGCCTATTGACATCAAAGCTGTCATGGCAGAGATAAAGGAATTGGAAGCCAAACGTGGTGAATTGGACAAGGAAATTGAAGTGTATCTCAAAGAATTGGGACTAGTAGAGTAAAAAATAGGGCATGGCAAAGAAGTTTGAAATACGGAATAGTACAGCAGAGTTTCTAATTTTTCAACTTGATAGTAAGGAAGATGGTGTACAGGTGTTATATAAAGATGAAACGATATGGGCTACCCAAAAAGCGATAGCTACTCTTTTTGATGTTGGAGTTCCTGCGGTCAGTAAGCATTTGAATAACATATATAATGAGGGAGAACTGTTTCGTGGGACAACTATTTCCAAAATGGAAATAGTTCAAGCCGAAGGGGCTCGTGAAATTAGAAGACTGACGGACTTTTACAACCTTGATGCCATTATTTCTGTTGGTTACCGTGTTAATTCGCTTCGAGCCACACAATTTCGCCAATGGTGTACATACGTGTTGCGCCAGTTCGCTATAAGAGGGTATGTGATTGATAAAAAACGTATGGAAAATGGCGTTTTCCTCGGTGTAGACTATTTCGAACATTTACTTGCGGAAATACGGGAGATTCGATTGAGTGAACGCCGATTCTATCAGAAATTGACGGACATTTATTCAACGGCTATCGATTATAATATGAATGCTCCGACTACAAAACAGTTTTTCCAAAAAGTGCAGAACAAGATGCACTATGCCGTACATGGATATACGGCTGCAGAGATTATTGTGAGACGGGCGGATGCTGAAAAAGAGCACATGGGGCTGACGACTTGGATGAATGCTCCAAACGGAAAGATTGTGAAGCCGGATGTCAGTATTGCAAAGAATTATTTGAATGAAACGGAACTGAAAGATATGGGACGGCTTGTTAATGCCGTGCTTGATATGGCAGAACGTATGGCAGAACGTCATATTCCTATGACAATGGAAGATTGGGCGAAGCGGATTGATATTATCCTTGAGGCAGGGGGCGATTCTGTACTGACTGATGCCGGAAAGATAACAGCTGAGTTTGCAAAGTCTTTTGCTGAATCTGAGTTTGAAAAATATCGTATGGTGCAGGACAAATTGTTTCGTTCCGATTTTGACAAATTTGATGGTGATAATTTATTGTCGCTTGATTTTAATACAGATAAGGAATAATTATGACTAAAAATAACGAACATAAAAACCTTAATGTTCCAGATTTGAGATTCCCGGAGTTTAGTGGGGAGTGGAAAAAGTGTAAGGTTTCAGACTTGTTGGATTTCTATTCCACTAATTCACTTAGTTGGGAGCAGCTTGAATATGACACCAATGCCATGATGAATTTACATTATGGACTTATCCATGTGGGACTTCCGACTATGGTAGATTTGGCAAAAGACAAATTGCCTAATATAAAAGAGGACAACATGCCCACGAACTTTGAATTGTGCAAAGAGGGTGATGTGGCTTTTGCAGATGCCTCAGAAGATACAAATGAAGTAGCCAAGACTATTGAGTTTTATAATCTTGCAGAGAAAAATGTCGTCTGTGGATTGCATACAATTCATGGGCGAGACAATAAGCACAAAACTGTTGTTGGATTCAAAGGATATACTTTCTCATCTACCGTATTTCATAATCAAATAAGACGAATAGCACAAGGAACAAAGATTTACTCAATTAGCACCAAGAATTTTTCAGAGTGCTATATTGGATTGCCATCAAAACCAGAACAAACTAAAATTGCAACTTTACTACGCCTTATTGATGAACGCGTCGCCACCCAAAACAAAATCATTGAGAAACTGGAATCCTTAATCAAGGGAATTTACAGTTCTATACTATGGAAAGATTATAGACTGGTCTCATTATCAGAGATTTTTATCGAGCGAAACGAACGCACAACAACAAATAATCAATACCAAGTATTAAGTTCGACAGCAAAAGGATTGTATCGGCAATCTGATTACTTTGACAAAGAGGTTGCCAGTGCAAATAATGTTGGTTACAAAGTTCTTCGATTGGGAGATATTGTTCTATCCCCTCAAAACCTTTGGCTTGGTAATATCAACTATAACGATGCATTTAAAATAGGTATTGTCTCTCCGTCATACAAAGTTTTCTCAATAAGGGAAGGCTATAATCCATACTATGTGTCTTGTTTTTTGAAGACACCCAAAGCATTGTATGAATATGCTAACGCATCAGAACAAGGTGCAAGTGTTGTACGCAGAAATTTGGATGTTAATGCGTTCATGGCTATATGTTTTCCTATGCCAAATAGAATTATGCAAGACAGAATCTCTGAAAGGGTGCGAGCAATAAATATGAAGCTTGATATTGAAAAGCAGGTATTTGAAAAACTCAATATAGAGAAACAATACCTTCTTCGTCAGTTGTTCATATAAGTTTAGCTCATTATCGGCAAAAAAGGAATCAAAGTACATGATTTATGTCGCTATTCTTGCCGATAACGGCAGAAATAGCTATATTTGCACATGAGTTTGAAATAAAACTTGCCGATAAAGACTATTCTTGTGAATTATGGAATATATATCAGTTGTTCAGTATGCCGAGAAATACGGCATCAGTGAGCGTACCGCTCGTAATTACTGTGCAGAAGGAAAGATTGACGGTGCTTTCCGGACGGGCAAGACATGGAACATACCTGCTGATGCTGAGTTTCCCAAGAAAGGTGGAGGAATTATTTCTCCTCTGCTGAATCGTTTGCGCGAAGAAAAGGGATCAGGATTGAGAGGAGGTATTTACCATCGTACTCAGATTGACCTTACTTATAATTCAAATCACATTGAGGGTAGCCGTCTGACTAAGGAACAGACACGTTTTATCTTCGAGACCAACACTCTTGCTATTACAACAGAGAACACATCGGTGGATGACATCATGGAGACCGTCAATCATTTCCGTTGCATCGACTACGTCATTGATCATGCAACAGACAAGATAACGGAAGCACACATCAAGCAACTGCACGCTATACTCAAGACCAACACTTCCGACAGTCAAAAGTCTTGGTTTGCTGTAGGCGACTACAAACGACTCCCCAATGAGGTGGGTGGAGAAGAAACGGTGCTGCCCAGAGATGTCCACAAACGTATGAAAGCCTTGACTGCCGAATACAATGCCATCAAAAAGGTGACGTTTGACGATATTCTGAACTTTCATGTTCTATTTGAACGCATCCATCCTTTCCAAGACGGCAACGGCCGTGTTGGTCGCTTATTGTTGTTCTGGCAATGTCTGCAAAGTGGTCATGTGCCATTCGTCATTACCGAAGAGCTACGTCTATTCTACTATCGCGGCATTCAGAATTGGGGTACTACAAACGGCTATCTGCGTGACACCTGCCTGACTGCACAAGACAGTTATAAACAACAATTGGACTATTTCAAGATAAAATACTGATCGTCAATGTGGCTATTCCTTCTCCGTCAGATGATTATATAAACATCTGGTGAAGCAAGTATTGCTTCATCATTGCAATGTCCGATAAATATTGTTTTTCAATATCAAGTTTCCTTTCCAAAATATTTAGGCAGAGGACTATTTGAGTCTGTCTTTCAATATCATATGTAGGAACAGCAATTTTTTTCAAGGAACTCGCTGTAATCAAAGGTTGTGTCGTTCCTGATGTAATATGTGCAAATTTATACGTTTTAAGAAAATGATAAATATATTTTGTCATTTCTCCTGCCTCTACAATTAAGGCATTATCACTTACACCACATGGCTCTTTAACATATTGCACAGTACCTATTGTTCCAACTCTTGCAACTAATACTATGTTCCCTTTTTGACTTGCATTTTTAACCTTGCCTATAATTCCAGTTGAACCATAAAGAGGAATCGTCCCACTTCCGTTTTTATCAGTACCTGATGTTATATTTGGTGCTAATTCTAATAACAGTTTAGTTTCTCTTGCTGTTTGGAATAATTTGTCTGCAATTCCCTTGATTAAGGATTCCAGTTTCTCAATGATTTTGTTTTGGGTAGCTATGCGCTCATCTATTAAGCATAATAAGCGAGTAATGTTATTGCGCTCTGCTTTACAGCCATACCTTACTTTAATTCTTTTCAGCATGCCACCTGTTATTAGTGGTTGACCAGAGCCAAATACTAATCTGTTCAGATTATAATGCTGCAAGAAGTAATAAATGTAGTAGTTCCATTCTTTTGCATCAATTACAAGTGTATTGTCCGTAACACCACAAGGAGCATTACCAATTTGCATTTGACCTGCATTTGCACCAACACGTGCTACGAGAACAATATTCTCTTTATATGAAGCAGAATTTGTCCTACCAATAACTCCAGTAGAACCATAGAGAGCGACCTCACCGCTGTTGGAAATTCTGTCTTTACCCGAACATATATTTGGAACAATATCTTGCAACTCAGTTTCCACCCACTCCCCACTAAACTCCGGAAATCGCAAATCTGGAACATCTATGATTATTTTTCTCTAATTTATGGTTTATTTGAATATATTATTATGGAGAAAAAAACAATTAGAGAAATTGCGTCTGCTTGGAAAGAGGATAAGCGACCTTATGTAAAACGATCAACTTTTGCTGCTTATATGTTGATTCTAGAAAACCATATCTTACCATATTTTGGTGAGTATTATGTTTTGAAAGAAAATTATGTACAGGATTTTGTTTTGCAAAAACTCAATAGCGGTTTAAGTATTAAATCTGTAAAAGACATTTTGATAGTCCTAAAAATGATGATGAAGTTTGGTGTAAAACACGAATGGATGAGCTATTGTGAGTGGGATATAAAATATCCGACAACAGAAAGTATAAAGTCATTAGAAGTGTTGACAATTACTAATCATAGAAAAATATTGAATTATATCCGGAAAAATTTTACTTGCCGTAATCTTGGTGTTTATATTAGTCTTAGCACTGGACTTCGTATTGGTGAAATCTGTGCATTGAAATGGAGTGATATTGATACGGATAATGCTATTGTCACCGTGAGCAGAACTATTGAACGTATTTATATTGTAGAAGGGGAAGAGAAACATACGGAACTAGTTATCAACACGCCTAAAACCAAAAATTCTTATAGAGAAATACCTATAACTAAAGAATTGCTTGCAATAGTGAAACCTTTAAAGAAAGTTGTGAATAATGAATATTATGTTTTAACTAATGAAGAGAAACCAACAGAGCCACGTACTTATCGAAATTATTATAAACAATTAATGGATAAACTGGAAATTCCTAAACTCAAATATCACGGATTACGTCATAGTTTTGCTACACGTTGCATTGAAAGTAATTGTGACTATAAGACGGTTAGTGTATTGTTAGGACATTCCAATATTACTACAACTTTGAACTTGTATGTTCATCCTAATATGGAACAGAAAAAACGTTGTATCGCTAAAATGTTTAAGTCATTAGGAATATAAACTAAAAATTCATGAATGATTAAAGATTCACAACTTCTATCATTCATGAATTTACATTATTGGAATTTTAGGAGAACCTCTCAGTTATTTCCAAAATGGAAACAATTGCCTTGAGTGGTAAGTGGACCATGTGCAATTTTTCGTGTATTTATTTTACGATAAGAATGGGATTATTCTCTGTTTTCTTTCCGTTTAAATATAAGGTTCGTTTTACTGAAGGTTTCTTGTTTTTCCAAGATAATTCTGAATCAAAAGCAATTATGTCTTTACTTCCGTCATTCCAATCTATGGTAATTTCTTCATTTTTGTAATTTTTATCCCCAGCAAATTCGCCGATAGATAATACATGTAATCCACTAACCAATGAGTCTGTTTTTATTCCATAAAAACGAGCCAAATAAGCTCTGCTTAATCCATCATATAGTGAATCTTTTTCGTAAGTTTTTCTCTGGTAGATAATTTTTATCCCGTTTTCTAGAATATTTCCCTCGACTTTCGGATCTAGTAAACTATTTCCTTGGGTATCTTCTACCGAGATATAAATTATAGTGGGGTAAATATCCCATATCATGTTAGGATCATTTTTATCATTACATGCCGTAGCGATCCATAAGAGATACAGAAGGAAAAGAGGTTTCTTTAAAAACGATTTTAATTTCATCATACACCTTTTATTGAAATACAAGATAAGTTTTATTTGATAATACTGTAAAAGTAAATAAATTTTGTAAGATTCCTGCAATTTAGTGGAAAAAGAAAAGGATCGATTTCTCGATCCTTTTTGTAGCGGGAGCCTGACTCGAACAGACGACCTTTGGGTTATGAGCCCAACGAGCTACCAACTGCTCCATCCCGCAATATCAGTCAAAACATCTTCTGTTTTGCGTTTGCAAAGATAGTGTATATTTGTTGTGTATGCAAGTATTTCCTTCTTTTTTTAGAATAAATAAAATTAGTTGGTATGAAAGGAAAGAAAAACGGGAGCAACAATCGTTACTCCCGTTTGATATTTAGCGTATTAGAAAATTACTTTCCTAGCATTTCACATACTTCGTTGAATACACATTCTCCGGTGAATCCGAATTTCTCGTCCAATACTTTGGCAGGAGCGGAGTAACCGAAGTGGTTTACACCGTGAATACGACCATTACATCCCACCAAACCTTCTAAGGTAACGGATAAACCTGCTGTCAGTCCGTATTTCGGTTTGTTAGCCGGGATAACTTGTTCTTGATATGCTTGTTCTTGGTGACGGAATAAACCTTCGGAGATTACGGATACGATCTGTGAGGTGATGCCTTTCCGTTCCTGAAGAAGTTTAGCACCTTCCACTAGAGTAGAAACTTCTGAGCCGGAAGCAACTAGCACGATATCCGGGTTCTCTCCGGTTTTGCATACCACGTAAGCACCTTTTTCAGCCTGTAAAGCCTCATCATAACGATCTGTTCCCGGAAGATCCGTGATGTTTTGTCTAGACAGGATTAAAGCGGTAGGGGTAGAGGTATTTTCCATGGCCATTTTCCAAGCAACGGAAGTCTCGGCTGCATCGGCAGGACGCAGGGCCAACAAGCTCATTTTTCCGGAATGATTCTCCAGTTTTTCCATCAAACGTAATTGCGCTTCATGCTCGATCGGTTGGTGAGTCGGTCCGTCTTCTCCCACGCGGAAGGCATCATGAGACCAAACGTATTTCACGGGAACTTCCATCAAGGCTGCCAAACGTACGGCAGGTTTCATGTAGTCAGAGAACACGAAGAAAGTTCCACAAGCCACGAAGATACCCCCGTGAAGAGCGATACCGTTACAGATTACAGCCATAGTCAACTCCGCAACTCCGGCTTGGAAGAATGCCCCGCTGAAATCCCCTTTCACAAGGTTACGGGCTCCACCTTTGATAAATCCGTCGGTCTTGTCAGAATTACTCAAGTCGGCAGAAGAAACGATCATGTTCTCTACCTGTTGAGCTAAGGCTACTAACACGTCAGCCGAAGCGGCACGTGTGGCAATGTTTGCTTTATGTTGGATTGCTTTATAGTCAATTTCAGGAGCTTTACCGGATAAGAATTTGTGCAGTTTGGCTGCTAATTCCGGGTTTGCTTTTTCCCAAGCTGCCTGCTCTGCTTTTTTAGCTTTGGCGTAAGCCCGTTTTTCATCAAGGACTTTAGCATAGAACTCGGCTACTTCCGGGAAGATCGTGAACGGGTTCTGCGGATCTCCACCCAAGTTTTCGATCGTCTTTTCGATAGAAGCCCCGGCTCCGGTTAAAGGTTGTCCGTGAGTGGAAACCTTGTCGGAGAAATCTTCCCCGTTAGCCCCCATGGCTCCTTTACCCATCAAAGTTTTACCGATAATCAAAGTCGGACGTTCTTTTTCAGCATTGGCAGCTTGTAATGCTTTGATGATCTCGTCAGCGTTATTCCCGTTGATCGTGATCACGTTCCACCCCCAAGCCTGATATTTGGCAGCAGTATCCTCGCAGGTTACTTCATTCACGCGGGTGGATAGCTGTACTTCGTTTGCATCATAAAACATGATCAGGTTGGATAATCCCAGTGTTCCCGCAATACGTCCGGCTCCTTGTGAAATCTCTTCCTGTATACCACCGTCAGAGATAAAAGCGTACGTTTTGTGAGCCATCCATTCTCCGAAACGAGCTACCAGAAAACGCTCTGCAATAGCGGCTCCGACTGCCATGGCATGACCTTGACCGAGAGGGCCGGAGGTGTTTTCCACGCCTCGTTTAAAATCCACTTCCGGGTGTCCCGGGGTTACACTTCCCCATTGACGGAAGTTTTTCAGGTCTTCCATGCTATACGTGCCGATCAGGCTCAACATAGAATACAACATCGGAGACATATGTCCCGGGTCAAGGAAGAAACGGTCCCGGTTTGCCCATGTCATATCATCCGGATCGAAGTTCAAGAATTGAGAATACAACACGTTAATGTAATCAGCGCCACCCATTGCACCTCCTGGATGACCTGATTTTGCTTTTTCAACCATAGAAGCTGAAAGGATGCGGATGTTATCCGCTGCTCGATTAAGGATCTTCTCCATGCCTATATTTTTTGATGAAAATTTTAAATTTTCGGCAAAGGTATGCTTTTCTGTCGGGAAATCAAAGTATCTAAAAACTTTACCACCTCGTGTAAGGGTGTTTTGTCAACATGGCGTTATAATACCGGTCATCCCCGGTCACTTCTTTATCAAGCCATGCAGGTTTTATGAAATTCTCGTTTTCTGTCTTTAATTCGATTTCTGCCATGATCAGACCTTCATTTTCCCCGTGAAATTCATCCACTTCGAAGGTGTGTTCCCCGGCTTTTACAAGATAACGGGTTTTGTTGATAATACCGGGTTCGCAGAGTTGTAATAACTCTTCCGCCTCGTTTAAAGGTATTTCTTTTTCCCATTCGTAACGCCTAATGCCGGAATGATTTCCTTTTCCCTTGATCGTGATGAATCCCTGTTCTCCATTGATTCGTACCCGAACGGTACGTTCCGGCACGGAAGAGAGATACCCCTGCATGATACGGGTAGATTTAAATACTTCCGGCTTGAAATTCCCTTTCACTAAGAATTTGCGTTCAATTTCCTGAGCCATTTTTTTAAGTTTAGAATTTAGAGTTAAAGTTTAGAGTTTAAAGTGAATACTATATTCCACCTTAAACTCTAAACTTTAAACTCTAAACTATTTATAAGTTTTTGTCTTTGTACATATTTTCCCACCAGGCGGGTTCACCTTTCAGGTATTTGGCAAAATAAGCCATGATGGTGTTGCCCCAGATGATTCGTTGGTTGTAATCCACGACGGCATGATCAGCATTCTTGATCAGTACGAGTTCCACGTCTTTGCCCAAGAGTTTCAGTGCGGTGTAGAACTGGATACTTTCACCTGTGGGTACGTTGACATCGGCCGTACCGTGCAACAAAAGCATGGGGGTTTTTACCTTGTCCGCGTTGAATAGCGGGCTTTGATCCACGTAGATGTCCTTTCGATTCCACGGGAAAGCATGAGCCGATGCGTTCGTGCTGTAACTATATCCCCAGTAGCCTTCACCCCAGTAACTGGAAATGGAGGAAATTCCGGCATGTGAAATGGCACAAGCGAAGATGTCCGTGCGGGTTTGCAGGTACATGGTTGTGAATCCACCGTAAGAGGCTCCCATGCATCCGACACGTTGTGCATCCACGAAAGGATGTGCTTTCAAGAATGCTTTCGTGCAGGCAATGATTTCGTCTGCCGTGATTTTACCCCAGTTGTTTTGATGACGGGCTGAAAATTCTTGTCCGAATCCGGTCGCACCAGAGGGTTGCATCACGTATACAACATATCCATTCGCAGCATATAGATTGAATGGCCATCTTCCTCCGAAAGTCCTTTCTACCGGGGTTGTTCCCCCGTAGTAATACACGATCATCGGGTATTTTTTCTTGGGATCGAAGTTTGCCGGTAGATAATAGCGTCCGTCTATTGTGGTTCCTTTCTTGTAATTGTAGTCCCAGTCTTTTACTTGTCCGAATTCTATATTTTTGTATTGTTCACCTTGCGGATCGGCCCATTCCTGAGCATTGAGGGTTGCTAAGTCCAAGGTATAGACCCGCGTCGGGTAACTCTCGTCTGAGGCAGTGTAGATCCCGGTATTCCCGTTTTGAGCCAAACTGATCTTTTGTACGAGATCACCCGGACATTCTATTCTCGTGATTTTCCCGTCTTTCCCATACCGGAATAAGTAAACGTAATCGGTATCCCCGGCCACGATATAGATATTCCCGTCGGTATGCCAGATGTAGTTGGAGACAGCGGGATTGAAATCTTTTGTAATCGGAGTTACTTCTTTGGAATTTAAGTCATAAATGTATAGCTGCGTGTCGTATCCGTTCACGATCTGTCCTTTAGCAATCTTTACCCCGATTTGTCCGAAAGCGTCAGCAGCTCCGGCAATTAATAATTTTGAATCATCGGGAGAAAAGACACATTGAATGTCAACCAGACGGCCTTTCCAAAGCGTGTCAATTTGGTTCGTGCGGGCATTCAACAGATAGACAGATTGTTTCCGGTACGGGTATTCGTTATAGTCCGGTCGTCCGGTACTGATCAGAATTTGGTTACCATCATGACTGATGTCCATGATGGAAGTCGTTTGGTTACCCCAAGTTAAGCGGGTATGTATGCCCGTTGCCAAATCATATTTGCATAGGAAATACCGATTGCGATAATAAGCTTGTCGATCTTCGATCCCGTCGAGTTTGCGGAGTTCCCATTCTTTCGGGGTGTAATTTTCATTTTTGTAATAGATAAGATAACTCCGGTCCGGTGACCATGAGAAGGAACTGATCGTCTGATCGTCCCGAAACAGGCGTTCCAATTTTTGTTGCTCAATGTCGTAGGTGTATAGGGAGTTTCCCGTTCCTTCTTTTATCAGGTAAGATAACTTGTCTTCTCCGGGTATCCAAGTCAAGTTACTGACATTGTTGCCGTAGAACGTGTACACGATCTCTTTGTCGGCAATTCTGTACACGTTCGTCATGGAACTGCTTTTACCTTTTATAATCTCACCTTCTGCCATGATCAGGTATTTTCCGCTGGGAGAAACTTGAATTCCTCCGATTCTGGGACCGTTCAGCACGTCCAGTATATTTTTCCCGCGTTTGGGGGATAAGGTAAAATCCACCGGGGTATCCTTGAATTCGGGATCTGCAATAAATTGAGCTGAAAATAGTTTGTCGCTTTCTTTCGTTTGCAAGCTTTTCACGATGATGGAATGTTTTCCCGGAACCCATTGCAGGGTACATTCTTGGTTTACGGCTTCGGTTCCCTTATGGCTTGTATAAGTGATTTTTTTCACTCCATCCACGTAAACTTCGGCATTCCCGTAAAATGAAAATTGCAGTTTTCCGCTCATCCATTGCGTGTTTTCCGCGTAAACGGCATACAATCCAATTGCCGGAACGGCACTTTTATTTTGAGAGATAACAATGTTATCATTCACGGTTGCAGTTTCCCAAGTTAGAGAGTGATATTGTAGTTCTTGTTCGCCCACGGCAGGGGTTAAGTTCTCGATGTTAAACGTGGAAAGAGTTAATAAATCTGCTTGGGAAAATGTTTTGTTTTCCACGTTTTTCATGTCCCCGAAAGCCGGAAACTCTACCGGGACGGGAGGTAATCCCATCCATTCCCTGACTGTCTGCCCGTGTAACTGCATGGTACAGATCAGCATGAATAAAAATAATAGTTTTCTCATTTTATTGTGTTTTGATCATTTGAATTCTCTCTCGCGAAAATATGGATTATATTTTAACTTGTAACCCCGTTGATTGTATCTTTTGGACCGTTATAAATATCTTTATTATAAATCAATGATTTCTAAATAGATGCTCTTGTATCTGTTCGACATCTATTGCCAGAAAACGAAGACGCTAACTTGCAAATACAGAGATGATAATAAAAAAGTGAGAAAAAAGTGATTTTTTTATTACACCAAACGCACCCCAAATCGCTTTAGTATAAAAGCCAAAAAAGATGTTAAGCAAAGAAGAACATATAGCCCGGTTGATTTTCCTGCATATACAGGGAATGACGGACAATGCGCAGGAGAAAGAACTGAACGAATGGAGATCGGTTTCCCCGAGGCATGAAGAACTTTTTCAACGAATGTTGTCAAGCGAATACGTGGAAAAAAGTATTTCCCGTTTCGTGAAAACGGAAGAAGAGAAGGAGAGAGGATGGCGGCAACTCCAACAGAAAGCACGATCCGGTCGATCTGTTCGGAAGATAAAATGGTTCCCGTATGCAGCTGCTATTGTGTTAATATTAAGCGTGGGAGGTGTTTTTTATTTTTTCGGGGATAAAAAACAAGCCGAAATACTTCCGGTAGCCAAGTATGAGGTGCAACTTCCCGGTTCCCGGGCTGTTTTGATTTTACCCGATGGGCGTAAAGTTGATCTGGAAAACGAGGTGTTACGTTCTGATCTGGCCCAGAGTGACAGTTTATTATTGATTAGCACCAGATCTTTAAAATACAGAGATATTGATTCTCCTGACACTACGGAAGTTTTTCACACGCTGGAGATTCCACGGGGTGGAGAATATTTACTTACGCTATCAGATGGTACGATGATCTATTTAAATTCAGAATCAACGTTAAGCTTTCCCGTGAAATTTCAGGGTAAGGAGCGTAAGGTGTATTTAACCGGTGAAGCCTATTTCAAAGTGGCGAAAAATACGGAACATCCTTTTGTCGTGACAGCCGGAGAATTGGAAGTGCTGGTTACCGGAACTACTTTCGGTGTTCGGGCATATAAAGACGAAAAGGATATACAAACCACATTGGAAAGTGGGCAAGTAACGGTAAGGGTGGAAGGTAAAAGTGTGAAACTTGTTCCGAATAAACAAGTGTTGTTTAATAAATTAACGATGGGGATGGAAGTTCGGGACGTGGATGTTGATTTATATTTGGCATGGGCAGACGGACGTTTGGTGTATGATAATTGCCCATTGGAGAAAATTCTGACCGACTTGGGGCGGTGGTATAACATTGATGTATTTTACAGTCGGGATGAATTGCGTTCATACCAATTTTCTTTGAATATGAAAAAACACGAAGAGTTTATCCAAGTATTAGAATTGATTGGTAAAACTGGGGAAGTACAATTTGAAGTAAAAGATAATACGGTTATTGTAAGATAAAAAGTAGCGCTGCTAACACTACTTTTTACATTTCACACCCTGTTGACTCGGGGCGTGAGGAATTGTTGAATTCAAAAAACAAAGTTATGAAGAAAAATTCTAATGTCGTCGGGAAGAGGCGGTTTTTATTCCTCCTTTTCTTAATTTTCACCACCCAAATTAGTCTGAATGCGTATTCGCAGGAAAGAAAAATTACGTTTTCGCTGAAAAATGCCTCTTTGAAAGAGATTATCAGTGAGATCCGTAAGAATTCTGATTATGATTTCGTTTATCGTGACGTGAATCTGGAATCATTTGCCCGGCAGGATGTCGCTTTCAAGGATGCAACGGTTGGGCAAATTTTGACGGATTGTTTGAAAGGGACGAATCTCGGTTACGAGATAAATGGTAAGACGATTATTATTCGTAAAAAGGCTGTAAGCCAAGAAGAAAAAAAATCGAAAACAATTACAGGTAAGGTTTCGGATGAGCAAGGAAACGTGTTGCCGGGAGTTACGGTTATCATTAAAGGTACGACCTTGGGAACGGCAACTGGTGCTGACGGAGAGTATAAATTGGAAATACCCGGTGATAGTGAGCAAGTCTTGATCTTCTCTTTCGTCGGGATGAAGACTCAAGAAATTGCCGTCGGTTCGAAGACGCAACTAGACGTGAAGTTAGTCGAAGATTCGGAAACATTGGACGACGTGGTTGTAACTGGTATTTTCACGAAATCCAAGGAAAGTTACACGGGGGCTGTTACGGCCGTTTCTGCCAAAGAGTTGAAGATGTACAAAGGTCAAAATCTGTTAGCCACGTTGCGTAACATCGACCCTTCAATCAATGTCGTGATGGACAATGCTTTGGGAAGTAACCCGAACGTGATACCAGAGATTAATATCCGGGGTAATTCCTCTTTACCCATGAGCGTGAATGAATTAAATCAACAAGCATCCAAACAATTGAATGCTCCGTTAGTAATCATGGATGGATTCGAGATTACTTTGCAGAAGTTAATGGATTTTAATGACGAGGAGATTGAAAGTATCAACATACTGAAAGATGCTTCTGCCACGGCAATTTATGGTTCTCGGGGTGCAAATGGTGTTATTGTTGTTACCACGAAGGCTCCTCAAGCCGGTAAATTGAAAATTTACGTGCAAGGAGGAATGAATATTGAAATGCCTGACCTTTCTTCATACGATTTATTGAATGCCCGTGACAAGCTAGAATTGGAGCGGATTGTCGGACTCTATGATGATGAAGATGATGTCGTTAACGATCGGGCGTTAAAGGAGAAATATGGTCAATTATATTCAGAGGTATTGAAAGGTGTGAACACGCATTGGTTGAGCCAACCAGTACAGACCGGTATTGGTCAGAAATATAATTTGCGTCTAGAGGGTGGAAATGAGTCTTTTCGTTGGAACAAATATTTCTTATAATTCTGTTATAGGAGCGATGAAGGGATCCGAGAGAAATACTTTCAGTGGTACGGTAACTTTGTCATATTCCGTGAAGAATGTGCTCTTTAAGAATCAGACTAGTATTGATATAAATAAAGGAAAAGAAAGTAAATATGGAACATTCTCTGATTATGCCAAAATGAATCCGTATTACCGGATAAAAGATGAGAATGGAGAATATATCAAGGTGTACACGATAAAAGGGACAAAACAGTATAACCCGCTTTATAACGCCCAGTTGGGGGTAATCGACGAGGATAAATATACCTTGATCACGAATAATTTTTCTATTGAATGGAGCATTAATCATGATTTGCGTTTACGAGCTCAATTAGGCTTACAAAAGAAAAATAGTACTTCTGATAATTATTTACCTGCCGATCACACGACTTTTGCGACTGCTACAGATAGTGATAGTTATTTTCGCAAAGGAAAGTATACTTACGGAACGGGTGAGGATATTAATATTGATGCAAACGTGACGTTGAGTTATTCAAAGATATTTCATGAAAAACACCAGCTATATGCCGGATTCGATTATTCTATAGCCCAGAAAAAAAATCACTTCTACACGTTTATCGTGGAAGGATTTCCTGATGGTAAATTGGATTTCATTGGTAATGCTTTGCAGTATGAGAAAAATGGGGTACCGAAAGGTACGGAAGAATTGTCTCGTCGGGTTGGTTTTACCGGGAATGTCAATTACATTTATAACAATCGTTATTTCATGGATTTATCTTTCCGTGTGGATGGTTCATCGTTGTTCGGGACAAAAAATAAATTTGCCCCGTTCTGGAGTGCCGGTATCGGGTGGAACGTGCATAACGAGAAGTTCATGCAGAGTCAGAATATCGTGAATAATCTTCGGATTAGAGGATCGTACGGAGAAACCGGATCTCAACAGTTTGCTTCCTATCAGGCGTTGTCAACCTTCCAGAGTTACACGGGAAAACGTTACATTATTTGGAACGGGGCTGAGTTGATGGGATTAGGAAATGAAAAGTTGAAATGGCAGGTTACCAAGCAATTAAATGGTGGTGTTGAAGTTGGACTTTTCGACGGACGCTTGTCGGCATCTTTCGATATTTATAGTAAAAAGACTTCTAATTTGTTGTCTCAAATGGATTTGCCTTTGGCGAACGGATTCAGTTCTTACGTGGATAACGTGGGAGAGGTGAAAAATACGGGCTACGAGGCCATGATTAGCGGGTATTTAATGCGTGATACGCACCGGAATATCATTTGGTCGATGACAGCAAAATTAGCTTACACGAAGAATGAAATTACCAAGCTCTCAGAAGCGATCAAACGGCAGAATGAGCTTTACAAATCAAAAGATGTAGAGATTAATCAGTTATTGTATGAAGGGTATGCACAGAATTCAATTTGGGCTGTTCCTTCCATGGGAATTGATCCGAGTACTGGATATGAAATTTTCTTGGATAAGAATGGGAATATCACGGATAAATGGAATCCATCCGACAAGCGTTATTTTGGCGTTGATGAACCCAAATACAGGGGTAATATCAGTACTTATTTTGCTTGGAGAGATCTTTCCGTGAATCTGTCATTTGCTTATCAATGGGGAGGCCAACAATATAACGAGACCTTGCTTAACAAGGTGGAAGTGACCAATGGTGAAATTGATAAGAATAATGTTGATAGTCGTGTGTTGAAAAAGAGATGGCAGTATATTGGAGACGTGAAACCTTACAAGGGATACGGTTCCGTGGAGACAAAAGCGACTTCCCGTTTCGTGATGGATGATAACGTGTTCCAATTCCAAAGCGCCAGTGTGGAGTATCGGTTACATTCAGATTTCTTGCGTGACAAGTGGAAAGTTGAGACAATCAGTATCGGGGCTAATATGTCGGATATATTCTATATTTCTTCCATCAAGCGTGAGAGAGGAACTTCTTATCCGTTTGCTCGCAGACTGGCTTTAACCCTTTCATTAATGTTTTAATAATGGTATTATGAAAAAAGTTTTACTATATATCACGTTATTCGCAACTTTATCGCTAGCCTCTTGTAATGATTGGCTGGATGTAAAGCCGGAGACTCAAACCGATGAAAAAGATATGTTCGAGACGGTTTCTGGATTTAAAAATGCCTTGACTGCCTGCTATATTAAATTGAATTCCCCAAATTTATATGGGCTAAGTTTGACGATTACAGATATTGAATTTATGGCTCAACATTGGAGTTACCAGAAGAGTAATTATCGGGGGGCAGAGGATCTCAAGGCTTTCAAATATGAAAACGATTATCCGAAGACATTAATATCCGCAATTTACGGGGAGATGTATAATACAATTGCCCAAGCCAATATTATACTACAGAATATGCCCGAGCATAAGGAGGTGATCACGAACGAGGATATGCGGGCAATTGTAGAGGCAGAGGCATTAACGATTCGGGCATTTTGTCACATGGAAATTTTACGTTTGTTTGGACAAATGCCGCAAAATGCTAGTCAGCAGGTGTCTTTACCGTATGCCAAGACCATATCAACCGTGATGATCCCGTATTATTCATTTAACGATTTCACGAATTTAATTCTTACTGATTTAGATGCAGCCGAAACCCTATTTAAAGATCATGATCCGTTATTTAGTTATTCTTTCCAAGAATTGGATAATTTCTTTGATACGAAAAATTATGATGTTGAATTGGCGGATGAGTTTATGGGATTTAGGCGTTTTCGTTTTAATTATTATGCTGTAAAAGCTATTCGAGCAAGATTATATATGTATATGGGAAAGAAAACAGAGGCATACACTGCAGCAAGGGAAATTATTGATGCCGTCGATAAGAATGGTAAAAAAGTTTTGGAATTGGCGGGAGCAGGTGATATTAATAGTAGTAATTTTGCTTTACCTTCAGAATGTATTTTGGCTTTAAGTAATTACGAGATCGAGGATAATATCAGAGATTTGTTTAAGTCAGATAATACTTCTACCAAAATATATCTTACAGAGAAACAGTTTAATAACGATTTGTTTGCCGGACAATCGACAGCTGTAAATAACCGAGTTCAAGTATGGGATCGTACTCCGGATAATCAAGGGAATGTAAAACCTTTACTAAAAAAATACAATCAACCGTCCTCAACCACGAACATGGATATGGAAGTATTGGCCACGCAGAAACAGGTGATCCCATTGATTCGTTTGTCTGAAATGTACTTGATTGCTATTGAATCTGCTCCCACGCAGAATGAGGCTAATGCCCTTTATATTCCTTACATGAAAGCGAGAAACGTGGATGCGTCTCCTTTACAGCAAGAACAGTTGATGACCGAGATTATCCGGGAATATCGTAGAGAATTCTTTGGTGAAGGACAAATGTTTTATACTTATAAGCGTTTGGGAATAAAGAATATGTTATGGAAAACAGATCGGGAAGTTGGCGAACAAGACTATGTCGTGCCATTACCAAGTACAGAATTAACCGCAAATTAAAAGTAGGAAGCTATGAAAAAGATGAATAAATATATTTTATGGTTATTGCCGGTTTTCGGATTATTCGCATGTGAAGATGAGATGGAGGTGTATAATTCACCGGAGAATCGTTTGAATTTTATATATGAGCCGTACACGATGGCCGATACAGTAATCCTTCGTACATTTGTTTACGATGTTGAAACCCGGGTGTTCGATACCGTTTGGTTGGAAGTTGAAACGATGGGGTATGTTGAAGATCATGAGCGTTCGTTTGCGTTGGAACAAGTGAAGAAAGGAGAGGGAGAACAAGCCGTGGCAGGAAAGCATTATATAGCTTTTGATGATCCGCTTGTTGCCGATTATTATAAGATTCCTGCAGGGAAAAATACCTTACGTTTTCCGATAATATTAAAACGTGATCCTTCATTAAAACAACAAGAGGTGACGCTATGTGTTCAGATCGGTCACAATGAAAACTTTATTCCCGGATACGAGAAATATCAGAAGAAAATCATTCGGGTGGCAGATATATTGATGCAACCGAAATATTGGAATTTTTATGCATCGTATTATTTCGCAGGAAAATATGGTAAAGTGAAACATCAGTTTATGATTGATGCTACAGCAGATTTAGGCATCAAGATGAATGATGACTTTTTCTATTCGTTGGTTGGTGATCCGAATAGCGTTGACATGGGAATGACTGATTATTGGTTCTATTTTTTCACTCGGAAGTTGGCTGCTGAAAATGAGGCTAGAGTTGCCAGAGGTGAAGAACCCCTTCGAGAGGTACCGGAACCAGGGGAAACGGAAGGTGCATTAGTTAGATTTACCCGATATGAAATGTAATAATGACAAGTTATGAAAAAGAAAATATACAATATATTATCAGTTTGTTTGTTCGTATTACTTGTTTCTGCATGTTATGATGACAAGGGAAACTATGATTATCATGAAATCAGTACGATTAATACTGAAGGATTGGAAAAGAGTTACACGAAAACATCTTTTCAGGATGTTCTTCATCTGGAGCCAACCGTTACGGCAACGGGAGGGGAGAGTGATTTTGAATATCTATGGACGTTGAACCTGACGAAAGGGTCGGGTACGACTTCTAATAAAATAGAAATAGTACTGGATACGATCGGAACTAATCAGGTATTAGATTTTCCGGTAAATATTAAACAAGGGTTTTATGATTTGACATTTCGGGTAACGAATAAGAGCAATAAGCTAGAAATGTATCAAGTGATGTCGTTGAGCGTGGTAACTAAATTTTCAGAAGGTTTCTACTTGTTGAAAGATATGGGAAATTCAACAGACGTGGATTTACATGCTTCTGATAACAGTTTAGTGGATAATATTTTCTTGAAAATGGATGGGGAACATATGCCTGATGCGCCGGTTAGCTTAGGGTTAGATCCCGGATATTGTTTCGTTGATGAAACTACAGCTGACCACGTGATCACGAAGGCTTTAACTGTTTGCACGGAGAAGGATGTCCGGATTTCTAATATTGAGGATATGAGTACAATCTATACTCATAGTACTATGTTTCTTGGTGGCGAGGCTCCCGAAGAAAAACCGTATTATGTGTGGCGAAATGCGTATGGAGTCGGATATACTTCTGATAAGGGAGTTTACTTTTCCACACAAGCATCTCTTTGGGATTTGTTAGGAACGGGAAAATTTGGATTCCCCGCTATGGTAAATGATGACGAAGAAACAAAGCCCAACCGGAATGGCGTGTTCGCAAGTTCTTGTTTTTATTATTTAGACGAATTGAAAGGACGTTTTTTGTTTTTGGATTATAATGGTAGCTTGCATACTTATAATGATTTAGACGAGAATAATGAAGAAAAGCCGAACAAACCTAATGGTATAACTCACCATCTGAAATTCTTTGGAAAGAATTATATGGATAAAAAGAGTACGGGGTATGCTTTGTTTGAAGATGGGAATATCGCTGGTAAACATTATATTTACCAGTTGGTGTTAGGAATAGATCCTTCAAACCCGATTGAAAAGGTAACGGAAGTTGCAACTTCGTCTAAATTGAACGGGGCGAATCTGTTTGCAGTGAATGAGCTAACAGCTAAAGTGATGTATTTTGTAAACGATAATCAATTGTACATGTATGATCTGATACAGAATACGGAAGAGTTACTTCGTCCGACGGATATGACTACGGGAGAAGAGATTACTTATATTAGTAATCGTTACTGGTCAGGTTCTGATAATGCAGATAAAAACTTTGATTATTTGGTATTTGCTACCCATAAGGATGGAAAATATAAAGTGTATTTATACGAGATTCTTGGGGGAAAGCCTTATGGCAAGCCGGTGCGTGTGTTGGAAGGAGAGGGTAAAGTGGTAAAGATGCATTATGTAGACCCGTCCATGTCCATGGTTAGTTACGATTATTTTCCTAATTCTTTTTAATGAATCGTTTTTCAAAGGAGACGCTTTAAGCGTCTCTTTTGAAATATATACCTCTTACAACATGAAAATTATAGATTGTATTGTCTTGGGTGTGGCGTGCCTAGCATGTACACCTTCGGATTGTTATACCCTTCAGGGTATCCTGCCCGAAAATAGTAAAGCCACTGAAGTTTATTTACTCTCGGGGGAAGGGAAAGGTGCTGATACCCTTGCAAAAAGTATGGTACGAGAGGATCGTACTTTTACGTTAAAAGGTAAGGCGGAGAATCGTTTGCTTTATTTAAATATGGGAAACTATGGTGGAAGAGTTTATTTTTATTCAGAACCCGGAGAATACCAGTTGAAAAAGATAGGTAATAACTATTTGGTCGAGACTGGGCGGGAAGGAATGCAATCCCGGTTAAACGCTCATCTCGAAAAGATCGAGAAGAACTCGATGGAAAGATTCGATTTACAAAAACGAATAGCTGAAACAAGTGACAAAGGGGATTTAGAGTCATTGGGACGAGAAAATGAACGATTATGGAAACAAGGGAACAATCTGCTATTGGATATGGTAACTGATTTCAGTGGTAGTTCCGTGGCGGCCATGTTGGTACAGGATAATATGTGGATAATCAGTTATGATTTTAAATTATTCACACGGGCTGTAAAAGTGATGGGTGATAGGCCTGATTCGGAAATAAAAAAGGAGATCATGGAAAAATATGAGGCGGCAAAACAAAAACAATTAACGGGTAAAGCCCCGGATTTTACTTTGCCGAATCTAAAGGGGAAAAACGTAAAATTGTCGGATTACAAGGGGAAACATTTATTAATTGACTTTTGGGCTTCTTGGTGTAAACCATGTCGCATGAAGATTAAGGAGTTGAAAAAAGAATACGATCGTCTGCAAGAATTAGGGATTGAAGTGATTGCTATTTCCTGTGACAAGAAAAAGGAGGATTGGTTAAAAGCCGTGGAAGAGGATCAACCTATGTGGGAACAATTACGTGTTGATCAGGAGATAAACGGAAGTGATACTGCCGATGATTATAAGGTAGAATTTTTGCCTACTCTATACTTGATTTCTCCAGATGGGATGGTTTTGGAGACTAATCCGGGAATCGAGGAAATTGAGTATGTTGTAAAAAATAATAAATGAAGAAATGATACATCTAGCAATAAAATTCGTGTGTTTGTTAGGGCTCTTATCTGGAACCAGTTTGCTGACGCAAGCTCAACCACAGTATGTTGAACCTGCAATAAAGATTGGCGTGTTTGATTCTGGAGGGAATCCTATTGATAAACCTAAAGTAATTGTATATGATAGTCTTCATTGGTTTGTAAAAGAGGAAGTTGTTAATAAAACTGATGTTAACGAGCAGATTAAGAAAATAGAAATACAAAACTTTGGAACGTATTATCTCCAATAGTAAAGAAGGGTATGAACCAATCGAGGAAGTTCGTGTCACTTGGAAAAATGATATGGTAAATAGATCTCCAATTGTAAAGATGAAACTTTTAAATGCTAATAAAAGTCTTTCGTGGATGTGGTGGGGGATAATCAACTCAAAGTATAAAAGTGACAAAGTTTATTTTGCAATTTATAGTTAACTGAGAGAGTCTAGTACATATTTAAAAATTCTGGAAGAATTGGTGTTATCTAATAATTCTATTTTGTTGAAATACACCAAGGTAATGATGATATACCAATTTAAAAATAGTCCATAATTTCAATCCCTAAAAATTGTGGTAATTAGGAATATGGTGTAGCTTTGTATTTGAAATATAGAATATAGAATATAGAATATAGAATAATTTATATGA
>ERZ827150.386-NODE-386-length-66348-cov-12.605373_pt1 | contig 66348 bp, 48 predicted proteins | sample MGYA00519779_ERZ827150 | MGnify/ENA primary metagenome ERZ827150 (study PRJEB31778, sample SAMEA3449267) | human gut metagenome | biome: human gut; feature: human-associated habitat; material: faeces | place: United Kingdom | collected 2010/2012 ...
GTAAGCCAGCAGATTTACAGTCTGCCCCATTTGGCCACTCTGGTATTTGCCCTTAAAGCGAGTGCAAAGATAGCACTCTTATTTTAATTTACAAACGAAATCGTGCATTTTTATTGCCGTCACCGCCGCTTCGTCGCCTTTATTGCCCAATTTTCCTCCGGCCCGATCCTTTGCCTGTTGCATGGTATCGGTCGTCAGTACCCCGAAGATGAAGGGTATCCCGAACAGTGTATTGAGGTGTGTAATACCTTGCGTGACACTTTGACAAACATAGTCGAAATGAGGCGTATCTCCCCGCACGACACAACCGATGGCAATCACGGCATCGGGCTGGTAAAATTCGGCCATCTGCTGCGAGGCAAAAGTCAGCTCGACAGTTCCCGGCACACGGGCCACATAGATATTCTCCTCCTTTACCCCGTTACGGAGCAGGGTATCGACAGCTCCTTTCAATAGAGCATCGGTAATCTCGGCATTCCATTCGGCGGCGGCGATAGCCACTTTCATGCCCGAAGCATCGGGCATAGTATCGGCGTCATAAGACGATAAATTGTGATAAGCAGTTGCCATATATTCGGTTTCTCTTTTTGAAATAAGGCCGCCTTTCGAAATGAGAGACGGCCTTACCGATATGATTGAATTTCTTAATTACTTGTTTTGGGCACGCTCGATGTAACGTTCTATTCCACGAGCATCGTTGGAGGTAGGATATTTATCCTTAATCTCCTGATAGAGTTTCACGGCAGCTTCGTTGTTACCCACTTTCTCATAAGCCGCAGCAGCCTTTTTCAAATAGATGGGACTGAAAACCGCATTGTCGGATACCTTAGCGGCTTTCTCGAAATACTTGGCACTCTCGGCATATTTTTCCATATCCACCAGACAGTTCCCGATAGCGGCAGTCACGGCAGGAGACAACACGGTCTCGTCCGCACTGAATGCAGAAAGATATTTCTGTGCCGTTTCGTATTCCCCTTTTTCATAATAAGCCAATCCCAAATAGGCATTCGCCAAATTACCGGCAGCCGTCGAACCGTATTGGTCGACAATCGTCAACAAACCGTCGAATTTTTCATTACCGTTAATCGCCAAATCGATAGAATCGTTTTCAAAAGCCATAACAGCCTGATACATCGCAGCCTGAGCTTTATCCTCACGGGGCAACAGATAGAAATGACGTACCCCCAATATAGCTCCGACAATCACCACTACGACCAGCAATCCGAGCAAGAGGGGTTTCTGATACTTTTCAACAAACTGTTCCGACATAGAGAGAGCCTCATTCATTTTTTCAAGCTCGTCTTTTTCTTTTTCTGCCATATTTTTCTTGTCTTTTAATTATTTTTTATCCTCTACACAATTCCTATTATACAGAATCGAGTGACAAAAGTAATTTATTTCTTTTTATAAATAAAATTTCATCTTCATTTTTTTGTACGAGGAGCTCTAATAGACCCAATTATGCGCATGATTTCCCCTACTCCCACGACTTTTTCATTCCATTTCCATCGAACATTATTCGCAAAAAATAAAAAAGTTTGCGTATGTTTGTAGAAATAAAAGATAACCCGACATGATTCTTTCCCGGCTATCCATAGTCAATTTCAAAAACATTGCCCAAGCGGACCTGAGTTTTTCGCCCAACATCAATTGTTTTTTAGGCAATAACGGCATGGGGAAAAGCAATCTGTTGGATGCTATCTATTACCTTTCGTTTTGTAAGAGTTATACCCGCAATCCCGATTCGCAGAACATCAGACACGGAGAAGACTTTTTTGTCGTACAAGGTTATTACGAGCGTAACGGAAACGAAGAAGAACTGTATTGCGGTATCAAACGCCGACAGAAAAAAGCGTTTAAACGGAACAAAAAAGAATATGACCGGTTGTCGGATCATATCGGATTTGCCCCCTTAGTCATGGCCGCTCCGTCGGACAACGAATTGATTTTAGGCGGAAGCGAAGAGCGAAGAAAGTTCATAGACTTGGTTATCAGCCAATTCGACAAACAATATTTAAGCACGCTCATACGGTACAACAAAGCGTTGGAACAACGCAATGCTCTGTTGAGACAGGAGTGTTCCGAAGAGATGCTATATGACATTTGGGAAGAGCAAATGGACTCGACAGCCGCACAAATTCACAACAGCCGCGACCGTTTTCTGCAATCGTTTATTCCCGTATTCCGGCGGTTTTACAACGAAATTTCATCGCAAAACGAATCGGCCGATCTCATTTACAAATCCCATCTTTCCGAGGGCGCACTGCTGCCGCAACTGAAAGCCAACCGCCACAGAGACCTGATATTGGGATATACCTCCCGGGGCATACATCGGGACGACATGGACATGATGCTGGGCGAGTATCCCATGAAACGCATAGGTTCGCAAGGACAATGCAAGACTTATCTGATTGCCTTGAAACTGGCTCAATACGATTTTTTGCGGGAACAAGGCGATACCGCGCCTATCTTGTTGCTCGATGACATTTTCGACAAGCTCGATGCCGAGCGTGTAAAACAAATCGTGAAATTGGTTTCGTCGGATCATTTCGGGCAAATATTCATTACCGACACAAACCGGAAGTATTTGGACGAAATCATACATTTCATCGGGTCGCAATACAACATTTTCTCCGTCGATCGGGGAGAAGTTAAAATCTTGGAGGGAAAAACGCCATGAAAAAACAAGATGCACTTCCTATCGGCGACATTATCTCCCAATTCATCTCGGAAAAAAATTTCGGGCAGAAACTCGACGAAACGCAAGTCATGCGCTTGTGGCCCCGAATTGCCGGAGAGACGGTAAACTCCTATACGCAATCGATGTATGTACACAACCGAACGCTCTATGTGCGTCTATCATCTGCCGTTCTTCGCAACGAGCTGGCGATGTTGCGAAACGAACTTCTAACCCGTATCAACGCAGAATTCGGGCATCGGGTTATCGACAACATTATTTTCAGATAAAAATAAAAAACAGACAATGGAAACGACATCTCCTGCATTTCGACACACGCTTCCGCTTCAACTCCGCTTCAACGACATAGACCTGCTGGGGCATGTAAACAACTCGGTATATTTCTCTTTCTACGACTTGGGGAAAGCCCGTTATTTCGAGACCGTGAAAGCCCAGAATATCGACTGGAAGAAAGCCGATGTCGTTGTCGCCAACGTCAATGCCGATTTCCTATCGCCCATCTACCCGGGTGAACCCATCGCCGTGCAAACCTGTACGGCCGAAATAGGAAACCGCAGTTTCAAATTGTTACAGCAAATTGTCAATACCGAAACCGGGCAAATAAAGGGCGTTTGCCACACAGTCATGGTGGGATTCGATATAACGGCCGGTCGTGCCGCCCCTATCAGCGACGAATGGAAAGAGGCGCTTTGCCGGTTCGAAGGGAAAGAACTTCGGAAAAAGTAACGAAATATAGCACGTAGTCCGAGCTTTTTCGTCGCGTTTTATTACTTTTGTACAAGATAAAGCCTAAAACAGATATGAATTTTACCGAAAAAATAGAGGAAATCCTACAAAAAGAGGCTCAGGCCATTCTGGATATACCGATCACAGACCAGTTTGAAAAAGCCGTCGAACTTATCGTCGAGCAGGTACATCGAAAGGGAGGGAAACTCGTTACCAGCGGAATGGGAAAAGCCGGGCAAATAGCCATGAATATCGCTACCACATTTTGCTCGACCGGGACTCCTGCCGTATTTCTTCACCCCAGCGAAGCTCAACACGGGGACTTGGGCATATTGCAAAAAAACGATTTGATGCTGGTCATCTCCAACTCGGGGAAAACTCGCGAAATACTCGAACTTCTTCAACTGGCCTCGAACCTGATGCCCGAATTGAAATTCATCGTCATTACCGGGAACAACCGAAGCGAACTCGCCCAACGTGCCGACGTATGCCTTTTTACCGGAGCTCCGGGAGAAGTATGCCCACTCGGGCTGACACCGACGACCTCGACCACACTTATGACGGTTATCGGCGATATTCTGGTCGTAGGCGCTATGGAGGCGACTCATTTCGACGCCCATCAATATGCCCTGCGTCACCACGGAGGATACTTGGGAACCCGTTCCAGAGAACAAAGTCAGAATAAATAAATCACGAGAGCATGCGTAAAATCATAGGCATAGGAGAAACTATTCTCGACATTATTTTCAGGAACAACCAACCCTCTCACGCCGTTCCGGGAGGTTCCACATTCAATACGCTCATTTCGTTGGGAAGATTAGGCGTACCGGCTACATTCATCAGCGAAATCGGGAAAGACACGGTCGGTGACATCATCATCGATTTCATGAAGAAAAATGGCGTCTGTACCGAGAATCTGGATATTTTTTGCGAAGGGAAAACACCCATCTCGCTGGCTTTTCTCGACGAGAATAACGAAGCCCGATACATGTTCTACAACCAGTTTCCCGAAGAAAGACTCAACTTCGTGTGGCCTCGCATTGAAAAAGACGACATTATCATATTCGGGTCTTATTTCGCCTTGAATCCGGCACTTCGGAAAAAGGTATGCGAGCTGGTGGAATTTGCCAAAGAGAGAAAAGCAATCATCTATTACGATCCTAACTTTCGCGATGCCCATGCCCATGAAGCTGTGAAACTCATGCCATCGGTACTCGAAAATCTCGAATATGCCGACTTGGTGAAAGGTTCGGCAGATGACTTCAACAATCTGTTTCACGTCACAGACCCTCAAAAAATATATACGGATCATATCAAATTCTACTGTCCGAACTTCATCTGTACGTTAGGTAGTAAAGGAGTGAAACTATTTTGTGAAAAAGGCGACAAACATTTTGCGACAACCCCTGTAACACCTGTCAGTACGATCGGCGCAGGCGATTCTTTTAATGCAGGAGTTCTGTTCGGACTGCTCAAACACGACATTACGCTCGATAAGCTATACAGTCTTACTCCCGAAGAATGGGAACCGATCGTACAATACGGAATGGAGTTCGCCGCGACCGTCTGTTGCAGTATGGACAACTACATAACACCGGAGTTCGCTGCGAATTATATTACCCCGGAGTAATCCAAACGCCCTATAAATATTCTAAAATAAAACAAACCTCGGTACGGCTAACTATCGCATTGTCTTATATTTGCAATAAAATTTCATCACCGAACGATATGCGTTACCTACAACTTTGTTCTTTGCTCCTCGCATTGAGCGCTTGCTCGACGCACAGCCCAGACATTGATGTGGCGTGTGAAATCGACTTGCAAAACAATTACCTGTTAAAATGGGAAACCACGCCGAGGATCGAAGGAGAAGTTCAAGTTTACCGATCGACCGACCCCGAGCATTTCGATACAGCAAAGGAACCTGTCGCAACAGCAAACATTCAGACGGGTTACACCGTTGTTCCGGATAGTCTGCAAACATATCGTTATTACTTTCTTCTTCGGTTTAACGACCGATACGACCGTATCGTAGGGCCACGTGCCGAACGATTGAAATATATCGAAAACTTCCGGGATTTAGGCGGATATGAAACCAAAAACGGCAAACAAATACGATGGGGGAAAATTTTCCGGTCGGGCGAATTTAACTCTTTGACGGCAAACAGCATCAACCGGATAAAAAACATGGGGATAAAAACATTAATCGATTTTCGGGATAGCGAAGACATCACCAAAACGAGTCCCGAACTAGGCTTCGATAATGTAATCAATCTGCCGGGCTCTCTTCATTACAGACAAAATCTATTACCCCGACTCGAAAAAGAGGAACTGAGACGAGGAGATGCCAACCTGTTCATGCAAGATTTATACGTCGCGATGGTTTCCGGTTCGAAAAGAGCCTTCAAATCGATGTTCAATCAGTTGCTGGTAGAAGACAATTATCCCATTATTCTCAGCTGTGTAAACGGAAAAGACTATACCGGATTCGCCGTATCGCTTTTACTCAGCGCTTTGGATATACCCGAAGACGTTATCATGAACGACTATCTGCTCTCCAACCGTTATTTCGACAAACGAAGAACCTCGTTCGATCCTAAAAACTGTTGCGACGAAACACAAGAAGCTCTATCGTTGATACAATCGGCCGACAGCCGATTCCTATCCTACGCCCGCGATTATATCCGTCAACAGCACGGGTCTATCAATAACTACTTGGAAGAAGAATTGGGACTTACACCCGAAAAGAAAAGGCAATTAAAGCATCTGCTGCTACACTGATCTTCGAACGGTCTTTAAGAACAATTCCAAGAAGCATATAAACATAAGTCACAATATGAAACCGGGCGATTCGAAAAATCGGCCCGGTTTGTGTTATACCTTTTCATCAACGAACAATCAGGAATCATGGTTCCGTAGAAAATCAAAGGAATTAAACTTGAATGTTAGCGATGAATCTCTTGTTGATAAGTACATTTCTGTCTTCTTGGTGAATGATTAAAGCCACCGAATAGATTCTTGAAAAATTTAATCCCTCCGTCACTTCGTGCCACCTCTCCTATATGGCTAACGCCACACAGAGGAGAAGGTTACAAGTGAACCGATTCCCAAAAGTTGGATAAGTTCAACCTAATCGGAAACGTTTCACTTCATAGTTAGCACCGAATTACTCAATTCATCTCCTCTATACTGAAATCTTCGAAGCACATTTTAGCCTCTTCCCTGCCGTGCCCCGTAGCTTTACGGGGTATTTCAATTTTCACTATCGAAGATATTTTAAAACTCCTCCTCTGTGTTTTGCTATTGCAAAATATAGGGGAGGTGGCACGAAGTGACGGAGGGGTTAAAGTATTAGTTAGGTGATTCCAAAAGACGATATTGTACATTTAACCTCTTCTCCCCTGCCATACCCTAGTATTACGGGGAATTGTGTAAATAGTATAGAGGAGAGGAGTTAGAGGTATGAAAGGAGAAAAACCACTAAATATCGACCAATCCGAAATTATTCTGTTTTTTCAAGCAGTATATTGTACTCAAATCGAATATATTCCGATTTTTATCGTACCTTTGCCGGCACAAACAAAACTTTAACGTACGACAAGTTTTTATTCACCCTCTCCCCTTAGCCCCATTGAGGACGAAAAAAGGCCTTGTGCCCATGCGATAAAGCAAAAAATTACAACATTATAAATGAAAACATTTCAAGAATTAGGTATCTGCGACGAGATACTGAAAGCGATCACCGAGTTGGGATACGAGAATCCTATGCCCGTGCAGGAGCAGGTAATCCCTCATCTACTTAACGAAGAAACCGACTTAGTAGCACTGGCCCAAACCGGCACAGGAAAAACTGCTGCGTTCGGGCTGCCCGTTATCCAGCGCATCGATTTATCTCTGTGTAAACCGCAAGCGCTCATTTTATCGCCCACACGGGAACTTTGTTTACAAATAGCCAGCGACCTGACCGATTATTCGCAATATGTCAGCGGATTGCGTATACTGCCCGTATATGGAGGTTCGAGTATCGAGAGTCAAATAAAAACACTGAAAAAAGGCGTACACATCATAGTCGCCACACCGGGACGGCTCGTCGACCTGATCGAACGGCGCACGGTACAACTCGACCATGTTTCGACCGTAATCATGGACGAAGCCGACGAAATGCTCAACATGGGTTTCCTCGACAGCATCAACGCAATTCTTTCCAAAGTACCCCAAGAGCGTAAAATGCTGCTCTTTTCGGCCACCATGCCCAAAGAAATCGAGCAGATCGCGCGTACCTATATGCACGAACCGAAAGAGGTAGTCGTGGGAAGCCGAAACGAAGGAGCCGAAAACGTACGACACGTGTACTACATGGTACATGCCAAAGACAAATATCCGGCACTCAAAAGAATCGCCGACTATTACCCAAATATATACGGAATCATATTCTGCCGTACCCGTCGGGAAACACAAGAAATCGCCGACCAACTTATCGCCGACGGATACAATGCCGACTCCCTCCACGGAGAGTTGTCACAAGCCCAGAGGGATGCGGTCATGCAAAAATTCAGATTGAGAAACCTGCAATTGCTCGTCGCCACCGACGTTGCCGCCCGCGGACTCGACGTTACCGACTTGACCCACGTCATTAACTACGGATTGCCCGATGACATAGAAACTTACACGCACCGCAGCGGACGTACCGGCAGAGCCGGGAAATCGGGTGTTTCGGTCGCCATCGTGCACAGCCGTGAAAAAGGAAAAATGCGCGCTATCGAAAAGATTATCGGCAAAAAATTCGAGCGGGGAATGGTTCCCACCGGAGAACAAATCTGCGAGAAACAGCTCTTCAACCTCGCCGACCGTATCGAAAAAGTAAAGGTAAACGAAGAAGAGATCGCCAAATACCTGCCGAACATCTCCCGAAAACTGGGGTGGCTCACCGAACAAGACCTCATCAAGCGAATCGTATCGCTCGAATTTAACCGGCTCATAGATTATTACCGCGACACTCCCGATTTGGATATCCCCGACGAGAACACTCGCAAACCCAAAGAGGGTAATTTTGCGAAGGAAGGACGTAACGGACGTAAAAAAGACATTCGCACGGCCGAAGCCGGATTCGAACGTATATATATCAACTTGGGAAAGGCTCACGGATTTTTCCCGCCCAACCTCATCGAAATGGTCAATTCCCTCGTACCGGGGCGTGTAAACATAGGACGTATAGACCTGCTGTCTTCCTACTCGCTTTTCGATGTGGAAAAAAGCAGTGCTCAAAAAGTTGTCGGAGCATTGAAAGGCAACGAATTCTACGGACATCGCATATATGCCGAGTTGGCGACCGATAAAGATTACAGCGCACCGAAAGGAAAAAGAAAAGGCAAAGAAGAAGGAGGACGCAGAACGAACGAAAAACGTTACGGGAATTCCCGAAGGGACCATTCGGAAAGCCGGTCCAGACGAGACCGCTCTTCCTCCAAGACAAAGAGAAGCTCATACTCGTCCAAGAAGAGAAAATGATAAATGCGCTGTGGCGCAAACTTCCGACTACTTGAATATTCAGATGTAGACTCTATCACCATACGAAAAGCCTGCCAAATCGTTGGTCGGCTTTTCTTTTATATTGCAGAAACGAAATTTTCATCTGGGTTCGATTCAGTAAAAATTCGTAAGGGATAAACCTGAATTTTAGTGATGAACTTCTTACCGACAAACACATTCCAAATCTCTTCGGGGAGGTTGAAAAGATTTCATAAGATTCTTAGCTGTAAGGATTAACGCCTTCACCCAGAAGGCACTTTCTCTCTATTCCCTTGTGTCTTCACCACCCGATAAAGATAGGGTATTTGGGAATGATGTTTTTGTTTGGATTAACTCTCTCTCCCTATGAGCACTCCCCCTATATTCCCTTACGGGAACACCCAGTAATGCTACGGGGCACGGCAAAGGGAAGAGGGAGATGCATCACTTCGCTCCTGTTATCGAAAGTATTAACACTTCTCCCCTGTGTTTTGCACAGCAAAATATAGGGGAGAAACAGAGGAGCGGTAGCGACGATGAGAGGGGTTGGAAATATGGCATATAGTATTTTTGTAGAACTAACCCCTCCGTCACTTCGTGACACCTCACCCTATATTTTGTTTGCCAACAAAACACAGGGGAGGAGTGTTAACGCCCTTTTACCGCATTATCTTAGCGAATAAGATAAATTGCATTTATCCCTCGTCCCCGTATTGCATTAGCTACAAAGTGACAGAGGGGTTCAAAACAACATCTCATCAGTCGGTTTATATCGGACATATCTCTTCTCCCCAGCTGTGTTCCGCAACATTTGACGGGGAGCTGCGTTAGCAATAGGGAAAGTGCCCACAGGGCGAGGGGGTTGAAAAGATTATATAATCTTTGATGGAGGGGGTAAAGGTATAAGAGAACAATCTCCACTAATTATCGACTGAGTCTTGCTTTCTCGTCTCGATCCTACTATATTTGCATAAAATATAGGTATATTATGAATATCATTCAAAAAATCAAGTTGAATAATCCAGAAAAAGAAAACCTGCAAAACACTCTATATGAAATAGATACTCTATCAAAAAGATGGACGGGGATTCAAAAATCGGAAGAATCGGACTCCGAAGCGATACAAAAGAATATAGAAACGACTATTGCGGCTTCGCTCTCCCTCGAAAACATACCTTACACAGCTCTGCAAATCCAAAAGATAATAGAGAGACAAAAAGCTACCAATGACAAAAAACAGAGCCTTATTATAGGATACGATACCGTACTGAGGGCACTTTATACCCACCCTCACAACTATCCGCTTCTCGAAGACACTATCGTCACGATACATGCGGCCCTGTTTCCCAACGGGAAAATACATTCGAACGATGAACCGGCCGGTAAACCCAGCGTCGTCAATTTCCTCGACTACAAAGCGCCTACTCTATTCAGCCGTAACCAAGCGGTATCGGTCAATAACGAAATACGGGATTTGGTCGAATGGACCAACGACGAATTAAGTAAACACGAACATCACGCACTCGTTGTCATCGCAGCTTTTGCCTACGAATTCATTTCCATACACCCGTTCCGGGAAGGCAAAGGAGAACTATCGCGCATTCTTTCCACCTTGCTGTTACTGCAAAACGGATACGAATGGGCCAAATTCGAATCTATCGATAATCTCATCGAGAAACGTCGGACAGAATATTACGGAACCTTGAAAGAGGGTCAGCAAAATCGCTACTCATCTCGCGAGGATATCTCGGCATGGATTCTATTCTTGTGCGATATATGGCTTCAATCCATACGAAACCTCGTCCCCACCCCATTAACCGAGACGACACCCACACTCGATTCGACGGATATTCCCCTACGAAACAAGAATATAACGTCACACTCTACTGAACCGGGCAACCCGCCTGTCTATCTGAACGCCCGGCAAAAACGGATATTGTCTTTCATGGAAGACGAAGGCCCGGTAAAAGTAGGCGATATCGCACAAGCCCTCAAACCCGTGTCCATCAACACGATAAAAAAAGATTTGCTCTATCTGCGGCAACAAAATTTCGTCGAAATTCACGGAGTACTGAAAGGTTCCATATACACGTTGAAAAAATAAAACTTTAAAAAGGTGAAAAATTAAACCGTTTCTCCATAACAATCGGGGCAAAAAATATATATATTTGCACAGTATGTGAAGGGTCGGTCGTAGTAGAGCTCAATCGCAAGATTTTGTTCACTATATACAGCTTTCCCCGAAACAAAAACAACCTTAACGATCCATTAAACACACATCAACCCGATTATCTAAAAAGGAAACAAAAAGACAATGAAAAAAATTCTTGTAATCGGAGCGACCGGGCAAATCGGTTCGGCATTAATGACAAAACTCCGCAAAGAGTATGGCAACAACAACGTCGTAGCGGGATATATCGAGGGCGTGCCTCTAAGCGATGAGTTGAAAAACGGCGGCCCTTTGGAAATCGCCGATGTAACCAATGCCCAACAAATCGCAGCCATCATCGACAAATATAAAATCGACTCGATATACAACTTAGCAGCCATATTATCGGCACAAGCCGAAAAGCGTCCGTTATTGGCATGGAATATCCAGATAGGAGGAGTACTCAACCTTCTCGAAATATCGAGAGAAAAAGGTTGCTCACTCTTTACACCCAGTTCCATAGGCGCATTCGGCGACTCGTCGCCCAAAATGAAGACTCCGCAAGAAACCATACAACGGCCGCGTACCATCTACGGAGTGAGCAAGGTATCGTGCGAATTGCTGAGTGATTATTATTTCTACCGCTACGGGGTAGATACCCGGTCGGTAAGGTTTCCGGGACTCATCTCGTACGAGACGCTGCCGGGAGGCGGTACGACCGACTATGCCGTAGAGATATACTACGCCGCCGTCAAGGGCGAGAAGTTCGAAATTCCGGTCAAGGCGGGGACATTCATGGATATGATGTATATGCCTGATGCCCTGAAAGCGATGGTTATGCTGATGGAGGCCGACCCGTCCAGACTGAAACACCGCAACTCGTTCAACATCGCATCGATGAGCTTCGATCCCGAAATTATCTACAACGAAATCAAGAAATTCTATCCCGATTTCGTAGCCGAATACCATATCGACCCCGTGCGGCAACAAATAGCCGATTCGTGGCCCGATATGCTCGACGATTCGTGCGCCCGTGCCGAATGGGATTGGAAACCCGACTACGACCTCGAATCGATGTCGGTAGACATGATCGACCACTTGAAAAAGAAACTCCTTAAATAAACGCCTATGTTCACACAAATGAAAGATCATCTGGCAAAGCAGCTTGCCGAGATAAAAGCAAACGGACTGTATAAAGTAGAGCGTACGATTATCACGCCGCAAAGTTCTGCCATACGAATTGCCGAACGTAGCGGAAAAGTGTTGAATTTCTGTGCCAACAATTACCTCGGACTATCCGACAATCCCCGGCTCATTTCCGCCGCGAAAAAGGCGATGGATTCCCACGGATTCGGTATGTCGTCGGTACGGTTCATTTGCGGGGCGCAAGACCTGCACCGCGAACTCGAAAAAGCGATTGCCCGTTATTTCCATACCGAGGACACGATTCTCTATGCAGCTTGTTTCGATGCCAACGGAGGCGTATTCGAACCCTTGTTCACCGAAGAGGATGCCATCATCTCGGATGCGCTCAACCATGCATCGATCATAGACGGCGTGCGTCTTTGCAAAGCCAAACGTTATCGCTACGCCAATGCCGACATGGAAGAACTCGAACGGTGCTTGCAGGAAGCACAGGCTCAACGATTCCGTATCATCGTCACCGACGGGGTATTCTCGATGGACGGTAATGTGGCTCCGATGGACAAGATTTGCGACTTGGCCGAAAAATACAATGCTTTGGTCATGGTCGACGAATGTCACTCGGCAGGAGTCGTAGGCCCCAAAGGACGAGGTGTAAGCGAACTGTACAACCTGTACGGGCGTATCGACATTCACACCGGGACATTGGGAAAAGCGTTCGGAGGCGCTATCGGCGGATTCACCACTGGACGCAAAGAGATTATCGACATGCTGCGTCAGCGGTCGAGACCCTACCTTTTCTCCAACTCGCTCCCTCCCGCCGTAGTAGGAGCAGGAATAGAAGTATTCAAAATGCTCGACGAAAGCGATGAACTCCATACCCGCTTAATGGAAAATGTCACCTATTTTCGAGACAAGATGCTCGCAGCAGGCTTCGACATCAAGCCTACCCAATCGGCCATTTGTGCAGTCATGCTGTATGATGCCAAACTATCGCAATCGTTCGCCGCACAAATGCTTGACGAAGGCATTTATGTAACGGGGTTCTATTATCCTGTCGTTCCGCAGGGCCAAGCCCGCATACGGGTACAACTTTCGGCCGCTCACAAGAAGGAAGAACTCGACGCTTGTATCAAGGCATTCATTAAAGTGGGGAAAAATCTGGGAGTCCTCAAATAAAATTACGATTCCTCATACAGAGACAAAGGTCGTTTCCAATGTTGGAAACGACCTTTGTCATTTGTAAATCGTGCCGCCGGCAAATTCAACGATTTCGTAGAAAATTCATGGGGTGGAAATGAATTTCAGCGATGTATTTCTTGTCGACAAACACATTCCTATCTCCTCGGTGAACGGTAAAAAAGTAGCTGAATAGCTTTTGATAAAAATCAACCCCTCCGCCACTTCGTGTCACCTCCCCTATATTTTGCGTTGCAAAACACAGGGGAGGAGGGTATTCCATTTCTCACTATCGTTTACAGTGCCGGAATGTAACTATATCAGAATCCCAAAGGAAGGGTGCGACACATTGCTTATCAACCTCTACAAATTAATTTGCTATGCAGCAAATTGAAACTGTCCCCCTTCTCCCCTGCCGTGTCCCGTAGCATTGCGGGGTATGGCGCTAGCCAATAGGGGAGATGACACGAAGTGGCGGAGAGGTTGAAAACGACATCTCATCAATCTGTTCATATCAGACATTTAACCCCCTCGCCCTATGGGCACTCCCCCTATATTCCCTCGGGAACACCCCGCAATGCTACGGGACACGGCAAGGGAAGAGGTTAACAAATATACCGATAGTGTCATACCAATCCCCCGCTGTTCTAAGTTAAAATACAAGGGAAGAGTGTAAAATATCTCACAATGTCGCAGAGCACGACAGGGAGAGGATTAAAAGTGCTGCTCCGAACCTTATTCCCTCCGGCGCTTTGTGGGTATCTCCCTTCTCTCCTATTGCTTCGCAACATAGGAGAGACACAGAAGAAACAATCGTTTCTGAGAAAAGGGATTAGAGGTATGAAAAGACAGTCTCCTCCGATTTCTTATTGATCCGATATCCCACTAATTATCGACTGAGCAAATTTAATCGCATAACGCCTTGTTTTTTAATAAAATTCAACTATATTTGTAATTACGAACTACATACGGGACTGAACATATACAAGCGATCGAACGCTTATCGACTGTATCAAGATAAATCGAACCATGAAAACAAACCGAGTCATCAAAATTTTTCTCACCTCCTCCGAGGAGTTAGAGGCCGATCGTTATCGTTTCGGGAACCTCATTAGAAAACTGGACAACATTTATGAGAAACGAGGCATACGCATCGAATTATTCGAATGGGAAGACTATGATGCCGCCTACAACGGCATGCGCAAGCAAGACGAATACAACGAACGAGTGAGAGCGAGCGACATGTTTCTGGCGCTATTCCATAAAAAAGCGGGGAAATTTACCATCGAGGAATTCAACATCGCCCGAAAAGCGTTCGACGAGCAGGCTTCTCCCAAGATATACACCTATATAAAAGACCTCGAAGCAGGCGAAAGCGAAAGTCGGGAGCTGGCAGAGTTCAAACGACTCATGCTCGAAGAGCTGGGGCACTATTGGTGTCGATACAGCAACTTCGACACCATGCAACTGCATTTTGTCCTACAATTGCAAATGGTAGAGGCCACCACCCCGATAAAGGTGGAGGTAAAAGAGTCGCAGGTGAAAATAGGAGACAGTACGATCGCCGACTTGAACAATGTGCCTTTTACCTCGGAGAATACCACGCACAAGGAACTGAAATCACGGAAGGAACAACTCGATAGGGAAATCGGTAATGCCGAGTCAGGCGGCCGGAGAGGATTCTTCGGGCAACGTTCCCGTACGACCGACGAGGAGCTCGCTAATCTGAGGGCAGAACGCGAGAGTGTAACCGAACAAATAGAGCGACAAGAAAAGGCACTCGTAGACACGGCAATGTCTATCGCCCGCATGCAGGGCGGTGAATGCAGCTCCCGTATGAGAACAGCCGCCGAACTGTTTGAAAAAGGAGAGACCGGAAAAGCGGAAGCCGTTCTCAAAGAAGACGATATGGAAGCCGATGCCACGAACGCAAAATTGAAATTCGATACGGCGGCGCAACCAACCGCCGAACTCGCCCGAAACATAGAACGATGTGCGGGAGAATACATGCTTAAAGCTCGTATCGTCATCAGTGGAATAGCCGACGAATCGAGATACCTAAAAGCGGCAAAACTCATGTCGACGGCGATAGACCTTGTTTCGGGACGACTGCCCGAAGAAACATTGGCAGAATACCTGTTCGACTATGCCGTACTGCTTACAGATGCAGGCCAACAAACAAAAGCCCTCGAAACGTGGGAACGGCTGTCGGGCATATACGAACGTTTATACCGTAAAGCACCTCAGAAGTATGCCTACGGTTACGCCGGCGTATTAAACAATATGGCTGTACTTTACAGCAATAAGGGCGATTTCGACCACTGCCTATCCAAATACTTGAAAGCCGTAGACATTTATGATCGGCTCGACCGGGAAGAACCGGGTATATATGACGATGATATAGCCCGACTCAAAAATAACCTCGGAACACTTTACACCGACCGGGACGAATATAACAAAGCCTTATCGGAGTTCAACGAGGCTGCACGCATACGGTTCGAGCTCCTCGCCAAAGACAACGATCCCGATTCCCGATCGGCTCTGGCCGACATTTATTGTAATATGGCCACGGCATTGCAATTTTCGGATCACCCCCAAGAAGCTCTGCGATACATAGCCCAAGCGCACGCCATTCTCGACGAGCTGGACAAAGAGTTCCCGAGAATATACGAATATAAACTATACTCGATTTTAAATCGGGAAGGCTCGATTTATACCCGGCTCGACCAACTCGACAAGGCGGAAGAATCCCTGCAAAAATCCCTACAATTGGCCGCGAATCTCGCCTCCCGCATGCCATTGGCTCATAGTGCCGACTTGGCCACGGCAAAAATGGAAATGAGCGGGCTGAACTATGTGCTCGGCAAAAACGAAGAGGCAAGGAAAGGTTTCTGCCAAGCATTGGATATATTCAGACGGTTGCAAACGAAAGAACCGGTCTACGACCACCCAATCGCCACCGTTCTTCAAAACTTGGGTGTCATCTGCCGCCACGAGGAGAAATACGACGAAGCGGAAAAGCTCCTCAAAGAGGCTCTGGATATTCGCGAAAAGCAACATGCACAAGCCCCAGACTCCTTCACCGCCGACCATGCCAAAGTCTGCCGGGACTTCGGAGATTTGTTGGTCGATATGGGAGAAAACGACCGGGCCGGCGAGATGTTCGAAAAAGCGGTAACGCTATATACGAAAGCCGCCGAAAAAAGCGGACATCTAAAAGTATCCATCGCCGATTCGATTTATGCATGGGCAGATACCCGTCTCGACTCCGAAGAATACGACCGGGCCGAATCCCTGTTCAAACAAGCATTGAGCATATACAGCAGGCTCACCGACAACGAAACGAGCTACGACATGGCACGAACATGGAGCCGCATGGGCGATCTCTATATGCTTTGGGAAAAACCCCAAGCCGTGCCTTCTTATGAAAAAGCATTATCGATGTTCAGGGAACTGCACGCCCCAGACTCCGACTATCGAGAAGAGACGGCTCACATAAAAAACTGTATAGCACTGATTTACAGCGCAAACGAAGAGTACAACCGAGCAAATGAGCTATACGGAGAGTGCATATCGATTTACGAATCTCTCTGTAACGACGGGCACGACAATCGAGACGACTTAGCGGAAGCCTATTGCAGTCTGGGCGAAATCCATTGCAATCTGGAAGCAGCCGAACCCGCCCGCGAATGTTTTGAAAAATCGTTGAAACTTTATCGGGAAATAAATGCCTGCCCGGCTCCCCCGCATATCGACAAAATGGCAGTCGTATTGAAGAAACTCGGTATCGTACTTTATGTATGCGAAGAATACGACACAGCCATTACGCTCTATCTCGAAGCCTACGAATTACTAAACGCCATCTACCGGAAAACAGGAGAATGCGGCGAAGAATTAGGTTCGGTAGCGCTATGCCTTTCGGAAGCATTCGCAGATACCGGAAAAGCCAGAAAGGCGAGAAAGTACTACGACATCGCTTTGAAATTCGGAGCTATCGAAGAAGATGAGGAGGAGGATTACAACGATGATGAAGATGAGGAAGACGAAAGCTATGAGGACATGGAGGAAGATGACGGAGACGGCGAGTATGAAGAATGTGAAGAAGAGAACAATGAGACCGACGAAACTCGAACGATAGAAGACATAAGAATCGCCAAGAAAAACGCCCATCGTTTTAAAACGGCATCGGACTATCTGGAAGCCGCAAAACGCTATACTGATAAGGGGGACTTGCAGAAAGCGAAAGAGTTATATATCGATGCAATAGACATCTGCGAAAAATACCTCGTCGGAGGATTTACCGAAGACACCTATCGGGTAAAAGCAGAATGTTGCAAAAATTTCGCCGATATAATCAAGGAAGAAGGACGCCTTGAAAATGCTATGGCTTTCTATCAAGAGGCTCTGCGTATCTATAAAATACTGAAATTCTATTCTTCGGACTATGAACAAGCCTTATCCGAAGTAGAAAGGCGCATAAAAATTTTCACATAAAAGAGACTACCTATCATATAAAAAGTTAAAAAATGATATATATTTCAATCTTGACTATCCTTTTAACAAACCTTTCTGTCCCTTTATCATAAACTTTTAACACATTAAAATTTATGATGAATACCATGAAAAAAGGATTGGGGTTACTCATGCCTCTTTTCCTAATGGCGTGCAGCCAACAAGTTACGATCAGCAAAGACACTCTGAAAGACAAAATTGCCGGTGGGTGGGCAGGTAAAATGATAGGGGTATCTTACGGACTCCCTACCGAATTCAAAGCATTGGGCAAGATGTATGAAGATTCTATCCATTGGACTCCCGTCCGAGTAAAAGATGCTTTGTGGGAAGACGACTTGTATGTACAGCTAACCTTGATGGACGTAATGGACAAACACGGTATGCAAGCCGAACAAAAAAAATACCAAGAGGCTTTGGCAATAGCCGAGTTCAGACTATGGCACGCCAATGTACAGACCCGCAAAAATTATTTCGACAGCATATTTCCGCCCCAATCGGGACAGCCCGAATTCAACCTCCATGCCGATGACATAGACTTTCAAATTGAAGCCGACTATATCGGGTTCATGTGTCCCGGTATGCCGCAGACAGCCAACAAAATGGCCGATTATATGGGTCATATCATGAACTACGGCGACGGTGTGTATGGCGGTGCATTCGTAGCCTCGCTGTATAGCGAAGCCTATTTGCAGAACGATATCCGGTCTGTCATCGAAAAAGCATTGCTCTCTTTACCGGCCGAAAGCGGCTATCGCAGAATCATTGAAGATGTCATCGCTTTTCACCAAGAAAATCCCGATGACTGGACCAAGTGCTGGCAAATGTTAGAAAACAAGTGGGCTCGCGCGAACATTTGCAACCCCGGTACGAAATACAATATCGATGCCAAACTGAACGGAGCCTACATCGTTATAGGATTGCTCTATGGAGAAGGAGATATAAACAAGACATTGGAAATATCCACCCGCTGCGGACAAGACTCCGACTGCAACCCGTCCAACGCTTTGGCTGTTTTGGGTATCATCAAAGGATTCAGCGCATTCCCCCAAGAGTATAGAGAAGCTATCGAAAAAATCGGAGACAAACCGTTCGTTCACACCAACTACTCTTTCAACAAAGCGGTGGAACGCACTGCGGATTATGCCGAAAAACTCATTGTGGAAAATGGCGGTAAAGTAACCGAAGACAGTTACTCCATCGTACTGCAAGAACCGGTTGCCCTTCCTATGGAAGATGCGTTCCCCAACTTGGTATACAGCAAACGCGCAGCCATCGTCGATGCCGACAAAGACAGTTGCTGGACTTTGAAAGGGAATTGGCAGGATGCCGAAAACGGTTATGTGAAATATAGCGAACAAGCCGGCGATGAAATAACGTTCACTTTCGAAGGAACAGGAGCTTCTATCGAAGGCTGGTGGGTTAAAAACGGAGGCAAAGCCGACGTATATGTCGATGGTATATTCAAACGCACGATAGACTGCTTTTACTACTATGCCAAACAAGAACACCGCAACATAAACATCTTCCACATCTTGAACTTGGAAGAAGGGAAACACACCATTAACATAGTAGTCAAAGGAGAAAAGAGGGACGAATCGGAAGGCTGTGCAATAGGTGTTCGTGGCGCCATCGTTTTCAAAAACGGCACAAAGTCATACGATGCCATATAGAAAGCCCTACATTCATTCTTATCGGCAGTAAATCTCAATAAATGTATTCCCCTATATTTTGCGATGCAAAATATAGGGGGAGTGTCCGCAGGGCGAGGGGGTTAAATATCTGATATAAACAGACTGATGAGATGTTGTTTTGGACCCCTCCGTCACTTTTTGGCTAATGCAATAGGGGACGAAGGGTAAACGCAATCTATCTTATTCGCTAAGATAATGCAGTAAGAGGGCGTTAAAACACCTCCCCCTGTGTTTTGTTGGCAAACAAAATATAGGGGGAGGTGTCACGTAGTGACGGAGGGGTTAATTCTACAAAAATACTATATGCCATCTTTCCAACCCCTCTCTTCGTCGCTACCGCTCCTCTGTCTCTCCCCTATATTTTGCTATGCAAAACACAGGGGAGAAGGGTGAATACCTTCAATAACAGGAACAGGGTAGTGTATCTCCCTCCCTCACTACGTGACACCTCCCCTATTGGTTAACACCACACTCCGTAATGCTACGGGGCACAGCAAAGGAGGAAGGTAAAATATTCAAAGTAACATTTCACGACACCTTTCGAAGCCCCTGTATTACACGGGGCAATGAAATAGAGAGTGATGCCCCGAAGGACAAAACGGGCGGGACATCGTGAAAAAAATGACAAAGGTCGGCGGGGAGTTTCCCCGCCGACCTTTGTTTATGAGGGCATCGTTCCCTGTATCTTATTTCTTAATGAATTTCACTACTTTCTCGGCTTCTGCGGTCGTTACCTTGACAAGATAGCAACCCTTTGCCAAATCGGCCACGTCGACTGTTGTCTCTGTCGCCGTTCTCACCAGTTTTCCCGTGAGGTTATAAATATTGACTTCAAACTCGCCGTCCGTCACACCCTCCACATGGAGAACGCCACTCACGTAGCGGGCAGATATCGCCTCTCGATCGTTCTCTGCTATGCCGGTTTCCGGATCGTATACGAAATAAGCCTCGAACGTGTAATTGCCCACGAACTGTTCGGCCGGCATCGTGTAACTGTTGTCGGAGGCCAAAGTCAACTCCATGATAGCTCCGAATTGACTCGGGCCGTACATCACTCTACCTACCTTATAATCCTCAGCAGGATCGAACGTAATCTTGAACGATGTTCCGGCCTCGATGGGCTCGCCGCTCTCGTAACTTTGTGTGCCGTCGGCGCTCGTCAGTATTATACTACCCTCGCCCTCTACCACGCTATACGTTACTGTGTGGGTGGGCTTGGCCTCGAACGTGACGCTTATCTCCGTCGCACCCGTTACCGTATGGGTCTCGCCGCTCGTGATATCCTCGCCATTAACCGTGAGGCTGGCCAAGTTATAACCCTTGTTCGGGGTGGCGGTAATGGTCAATTCCGAATTTTCTTCCACCGTGTTTGCTCCGGGTACAAGGGCCACACTGCCGTTCATCACGGTCAGCGTACCGTTCTCTACTGTTTCGGGAAGGATCACGGTATAGGTGGCCGGACGTTCCACGATCCGCAACGTGAAATCGACGATGTTGCCGCCGTTGCCGGTAAGGGTATTGGCGATTTCATCGGGATGCCCACAAGGATCCAAGTGACACCAGTCTATTTTCAAACGCACGCGGTATTCGCCGGGAGCAAGACTCTCGGGCAATGTGAAGGAGGGAACATCGTCCAGTCTGCTGTTATTCTCCGTAGTTTCGCCCTTGCTGTTCTTACCCCACTGAGAGTCACTCGGGCTATAAAACGTATAGGAGACCAGCTCGCCATCGGCCGTGGGATAGTCGTCGCTCCCCAAAGTATAAGAGAACGTGTAGTCCTTGTCGTAGTCGATGTAGAGGTAGCCGTGCATCCATTCTCCTGCCCAATTAACGACAGGCTGTATCTCCTCTCCGGCATATGCTTCGAACACATTGTCGGTCTTGTCTACATAAACCGCTTGTCTTGTCGTGGAATATACCGATACCGAGAAAGGAGAAGTTCCTCCGTTCATAGTGATACTGCGGACATACCGCTGGTCATGTGACGAGTTCCCTTCGTACGTGCAGTATGCCGGTACGGCCTCTTCGAATTCGGCGGTAACCGTGGTCTCTTGCGTCAGCGTAAAAATGTTCGCGTTTCTTTCCAATGCCACATCATTCACCCGAATTTCTTTCAGCTGGTATCCGTCGGCAGGTTCTGCCACGACAGTCAACCTCGTATTTTCGGGTATTCCGGTTCCGCTAACCACTTCGGTGGAACCATTCATCACTTTCAATGTCCCTTGCTCGGGGTCGGGAGCAGCGATTGTCACGGTATAAAGCGTACTGTAATTGGGGAAATTCACCAATGTACCCGTATGTCCGTGACCTGAGATATCGGGAACTTCCACCCCCGAAATATCGGTAAAGTCATAAGCAGCCACCAAACCATCGGTCGTTCCGTCTACCGTAGCGTCCATATCGGCTTTAATTTCGTCCAAAGACAACGCTTTATTATAGAAACGCAGGTCGTCCATCTCGCCATTCATAAAAAAGGAGGGAACAGATGCCGAACCGTCGCTGTTCGAATATCCGGCTCCGACCAAAACATCGAAGTTATTTTCCAGAGACTTAGATTGAAAATCGGCGTGTAGAGATTTCGATTCACCCAATACACCATCTACATAAATATTCGTCGTATTTTCGTTCCAGTCGAAAACCCAAGTCAAATGCACCCATTGATTTTCAGTGAACGTGACACCTGTACCGTTACCTTTACCGCCCCACGGCGAACCGGCAGGGGAAAGGTTGGTAGAGAATCGTGTACTGGCATTCATATCGCCCCACATTTCCCAACCGACAGTACCGCTATTGGCCGTTCCCGTATAAGAACGTTTCGACACAAAACGGCAAGAACTACCCGAGAAAGGCATTTTCACCTTGCAAGTAACCGTGTAGGATTCACCGATAGCAATATTGAAATCATCGGCAGAGGGAATACGCATATAGCGATCCGTACCGTTCAGTTGCAATGTACCTTCCGAAACCACAGGAGGCTCGGTAACATCGGAAGTGAGCCAATCCATCGTGAATCGATAGAACACGAGTTGGAACCCGTCTTCACCCGGGAGATTACTATCCCATTTACCCTCTTCGACCAAAGCGCCTATTGTCCCATCGGACAAAACCGTTAAAGAAGAATAGGCAGAATAACCGTCTACCAAACGTTTCTTTATCGGCCAAGTCTCACCATCGTCTTCGCTCAGATAAATCGTGACATTCTCACGGGTTGTCGTACTTTCTGGAAGAGAGTGCAACAAACGGCTCTTTCCTTCCGATCCTTCGTCGGTAGAATAGGAGTAACGAATGATGTCGCCGTTACAAGCCGGGTCTTTCAATTCCGTCTCGAAATAGGCTTTGCCCCAAGTCTGCCCCCGGTCGGTGGATTTACAAAAAATGCGGTTGCCCTTGCTCGGATTGCGGATGCTCATTAAAATATCCCCGTTTTCAAGTTCCACCACTTTGGCCTCGTCTCCCGCAGTCGTAGCCGCATTGGTCGACAAAGTCCAATTATCGCCTCCGTCATCGGAATAGATAGCATAATTATGAAGAGGGACTCCGGTGGCAGAAGTGGCACGAATCGCCAAAACAAACATCAAACGGCCATCTTTCAAGCATAAGCCGTGACCCGATCCGGCAAAACCGGCATACCAACTGCTATGGTTAGCATACACCTGATCGGTAATAGCTACCGGCTCGCTCCAAGAAACACCGTTGTCGGTTATATGGCGTTGCATTCCATAGACCTTGATCCCCCACGAACATACAAATCAAATTTCCCGTCTTTTTATCGAGTACCACAGCCGGGTCGCCATATGTTTTACCGTTACCACCCTGAGCAACGACAACCGGCTCCGACCAATTTTTACCGTTATCGGTACTTCTTCTCGACATAATGGAAATCGTATTGGGCAGGTCTCCCAAACTGCTGCCTCGTTTGTCCACCACAGCGACCAACGAATTGTCGGCAGCAGTCACCAAAGCCGGAATACGCCAATATTGGGAATCATAGTCTCCCATATTAAACAAGACGGTCCGCTCGGGAGCGTCCGACGCCCACGTCCAAGAAGCGCTTATGCACATCAAGAACAGCAACAAAAACTGTACACTTTTTCTCATGATAATTTTTAATTGTTTTGTTAATTATTGACTCACCGGCAAAATCCATTCGATATCGACACGATTCTACCGGAGAACCTTTTATTTTTAATCATTCAATTTCACCGAATAAAGAAGAGATAATAACTCACGAAATTCTAAGAGACGCCAGAAGACACCATACAATACAAAAATTTATAGAAACGAACCCCTTACTTTCATACATACTGTGCCTCTCGCGGTATTTGAATTTTTTAGAAATCAATAGCCCCTTCTTAATAATATTAAGAAGCAGTCAAATTTATATCCATAGGCTACACATATTTTTAATATTAAAAAATCAAAATGATTTCGAGAAATAAAAAGAATGACGTTTCGCGCCTCAGGTACACCCATCTCCTAAGCAACGTTCTCCCCTTCAATAGTTTAATAAGAATTATAATCTGTGATCGATCTTCTTCGTTGAAACAGGTTCTTCATAGTTTCCATTTCGTTTTTCATGATATAAAAATGCATTTTTATATAACTCCTTTTACATAAAACCCCAAATAGCACTTTATCCCTAGTGAAAAAATCTATTTTTTTCACTTAAAAAAAAGAAAGAAGAAGACATGAACCAAGCTCATCTATCCCAAGCCGTCATCAAACCTCTGTAACATAAAATCTTACACATAAAAAGCCGGACACATTATCACAATGTGCCTGGCTCGTCATCGCTTATCTATCTTTTGAAAACTCAATTTGCACCTTAAAATTCACATATCACATTTTTTTAACGGTCCGTTACTCATGCCTACATATCGATTCTCTTTTTCAGCACCCGGCTCTTTTCGGCCAAGAAACCCATCACATGGCTTTCAATGGAAAGGTCGATGGTACTGGTCAAATAGGAAGTATCTCTATGAGCGACGGCCAGCACAAAGTCTTTCACGATTCCGAAATCGCCGCCGGCATGACCTTCATATCCCGGCAAAGAAGATATATCTTTATTCCAAACCAATTTCTTATTTGTCAGAAAATCGGTTACGGTAAATTTTTTCATATCTCCCTCGATCCAGCCTTTCGTTCCCATAACACGGGTAAGACGGCCACCGGTAGCCGTAAAGGCTTCCATCGAGAAGGCTCCGGTAATATTGTTATCGAATTCGAGCGATGCCACGAAATGGTCGCATTGATCGTTATCGCATCGATAAACACATCGACCATAATCGGAGGTTCTGAGCTTATCGAGAATCAAGCTGTCGTACTTGTGGTTTTTACAATCGTTATCGGGAATATCGAACACATACAGGAATTGCCTCCTCTGCAAATATATCTTCTTGGCAGAATAAGGACACTGCGATTCTACCGGACAATCGAGACAACGCTCGGTAGAACCGTCGGGCGCATTCTCCCTCTTGAACAGTTTCAAACCTCCATAAGCCGATACCGATTTGCAGGGTTTGTTCACAAGCCACCGCATCATATCCATATCGTGGCACGATTTCGCGATAATGATGGGAGTCGTGTCCTTCGAGCTTTTCCAGTTTCCTCGTACATAGGAATGGGCCATGTGGTGATAACGAATACATTCCATATGTTGTATGCTGACCAACTCACCGATTTTACCCGAATCCAATACCTTTTTAAGCGCAATGAAATAAGGGGCATACCGCAAGACGTGGCAAATGCCTACAATACGGTCATAGCGCTTGGCGTATTTCAAAATATCCGTACACTCTTTTATCGACTGGGCGACAGGTTTCTCCAACAACAAATCGTATCCGGCAGCCATAGCCTTTAAAGCCGGCTCATAATGCAAGTTATCGGGTGTGGCGATGATAACTGCATCGGCAAATTTAGGGACATTGAATACTTCTTTCCAATCGCTGAAACAGTGCTCATCGGGGATACGATACAGATTTTTCATATACTCCTTACGCTCTGTATTGATGTCGGCTACGCCTACGATTTTCAAAGAATTTGGATAATGTTCCGAATAACTGGCATACGTTCTTCCACGGGCTCCGGCTCCAATCACAATCGCTGTAACCGGTTTATCAACCACAGCCTCTTGACTTTCCAGATCGGACGAGAGTTCGTCGGCTAAATTGTCTGCCCCGACCGTTCCACCCTTCAACGTTCCGACAGTCTGCGATATCGCCTGAAAATCGGAAAGAGCGGCTGCAACCGTAGTGGCTCCCATTAACCTTAAAAATTCACTTCTTTTCATTTCTATCAATTATATGAATACAAGATAACTCCGGCCCCCGGTTCAAAGGAACCGGAGTCATCTCGAAAAAAGTCTTCGATTACTTATCTCTTTACAATAAAAGGCTTGGTCGATTTACCCTCTTCTGTCGACAATACCAGATAATAAACTCCCGGTTGCATATCGGCAGTAGAAATTACCTCATCGAGTTGTACACCGTAATATGTTTTTTCCCATACACAAGTTCCGAGTGGAGTCACGACAGCTACCCGAGCCTTCATATCCTTACCGAAGTCGGCTTTCAACGTAATTTCTCCATAAGAAACCGTAGGATAGACTTGGAACGAATCGAGACTTACACGGTTTATTCCACTGGGAGTTTCGTCGGAAAGTATCATCGACAATTCCAATTCATCGTCACAACCCGACGCTCCGGTAGCTTTCACCGTAAAGCTGTAAATTCCCGGTTCGTTGGATTCTGCCGGGGTCCCGGAAATCAACCCTTCGGGCGACAAAGAAAGGCCGACCGGCAACGAGCCTCCGGTAAGAGCGCAGGTAATACCTTCACCTTCTATTTCGAGTTGGAGCGAATAGGGATAACCTATGTATGCATCGGGACACTGATCGGTAACGATGAATACATCGCAACCTTCTCCCGATTTAATAACCAACGTGTATTCTTTTTGAATAGAAGAAACGTCATCGGAAATTTTGACGGTGAACGTATAAGAACCGTTCTTCGTCGGTGTACCGGCAAAAGCACCGTCTTTACTTAACGTAATACCGTCGGGAAGTGTGCCAGAAACGATTTCGAACTTCACTGCACCCTCTACATTATCCACAACGATATTGCTGTAATAAGGCTCATTGGCTACACCCGGCTCCAACGTTTTGGTCTTTACCATTAAGGTATAGGAATATAGAACCGTATAAATATCATAATCCCGTACAAACGGAAGAGTGAGCGAAGCCCCGTCAAAAACGGTGGCGCCATTATTAAAATATCCGGTTACATACACCTTATTGTAATCGGGAGACATCGTTACACACCAAGCGACTTCGTGCTGATTGGCATTATCGGGCGTAACCGTTTTTTCCAGTTGCATAAGTTCCCATGTAGAACCGTTATATTTAGCGACATAACCGTCATGACCTTTGAACGTATAATCTTTGGATTCTCCCCGAGGATTCATATTCACGGCAGTTCCTCCTTTCGAGCCGTCGCCGTTCACATTACCGGCGACATAAATATTGTCGTCTGCATCGACAAATAGAGATTTAGCTTCATCACGACCGCTCCCACCGAGATTCATACCGTCCAAATAGGCTCCGGCAGACGAGTATTTAATCAAAAACGAATCGAAATTCCCGTTAAATCCAAGAGGAGACTGTCCTTCGGGAGTAACCGCCGACTGACAATGTCCCCAAATATAAACATTTCCTTGTGAGTCGGAGTCTATCGAACGGGTATCGATACGATTGGAATTCGTCACATACGTAATCCATTGTCCCACACCTTCGTGAGACAACTTAGCCACATAGGTGTCTTGCGAAGATTCCGAGCCCACGGCAGTCGTCAGCGCTTCCCCATCGGTCCCAGTGATTGTAAACGTCGTTCCGAAACGTCCGGTAAGCAGTATATTCTCTTCTTTATCGAAATTCACGGCCCAGCCATAGGATTGAACGGGGCTTGAACCAGCAATAGCCCACTGGCAGACCAAAGAATTATTATAGCAAGCCAAGAATGTTCCCGGACTACTTCCCTCAATTGTCACGGTTTTCTCATTTCCGAAATCGGTCGCTCCGACAGTCGATCCCGTCACAAAAATATTACCGCTCTTGTCCACAGCCACCGAATAGCACAAAGATGCTCCCGCCGCTTTTATCTGAGCCGACGATTTATAATTACCGTCCTTATCATAAACGACGATACACCCGTCGGTAGATTGCGTACCGCTCAACGTCTGGTCTGTACCGTCGATAGTAACATCACCCGATATTTTACCGACAGCGACAATATCGCCCGCAGAGGTAACTGCAATGCGTTCGAAGGTATCGTCTTTACTGCCACCCACGACTCTTGCCCACAAAAAATTAAGTTCGGCATCATATTTCACGATAACGGCATCCATACCGCCACGACCTTTAATCGTAGCTCCACCGGCAAACTCCACATCTCCACGGCACACACCCGAAATATAATAATTTCCGTCTTTATCCGTCAGAGAGCTGTAAGGCTCATCGGCTCCTGTACTACCGAAAGAAACACCTGTTTCAAACTTAGCGTCTTTCGCTACCGCATCTCCAATACAAAATAAAGAGAGCAGCAAGATTCCTGCACTTGTGTAAATTTTTCTTAGTTTCATAGCTTAATGTTTTTAATAGAAATTAATTAGACGACGATTAAAATTAATTTTTGAATATTATAACATGATACACTTCTATCTACATCGTTATTTGACAAATTCGAGGGTAACCATAATGGGATAATGGTCGGACAACTGGTTATCGGAAAAGACTTTCGTTTCTTTTACCACCCACCCATTGGCCGGATAGTAACCGATATGATCGAACTCCCGACTGAGAGCCAACGTCCATACGCTGGACAATTCGTTAATCTCGGCAGTTCCTACCCGACGGTTCATGTCCCCGGCTACAATATAATGTTTCCCCAACTGCGGAATACGGTTAACTTCTTTAATTTGCGACATGCCGTTGTCCAATTTAGACATATCGATGTGAGTGTCGACAATCGAAAACTCGGTCCCGTCGGGGAGCTTTATATCGGCAATGGCAGCATTACGTTGCTCTGTACCGGCCGCACATGGCAACATAATTCTACGAGTCTCGTCAAAACTATGTTTACTCAAAATAGCGTTACCGAATTTACCGCCGTAGCATTTTTCGAGAGTTACATAAAACATTCCATGCATGCCTGTTAAATAGGCCAACTCATTCAACATATTGATATTGTTATTGATCGGCCTCGGCGTATTCGCCCCTGTTCGATTCGTATAGTATTCTACTTCCTGCAAAGCCACGATATCGGGATCTTGTTCCTTAATGAAAGCAGCGATGTCGGCGATAGGGGCATCATAACCTGCATGGATATTAAACGAGATTATTTTCAGTTGAGTCTGGGCAAACACGCCTCCACACAAACATATTCCTAATAGTATCGATATAATTTTTTTCATGATTCATTCTATTTGTTATTTATTCAAAGAATATTCTTTTGCCAACACATCGTAAATGATGGTCGCTATTACTCTGTTTCCTTCCAATCCGGGGTGGACTCCATCAAGAAACAAATCTCCATACCCCCGCAAAGCCGTATGCAAATCTATGACCGTGAGATTCTGAGCTGCGGCAACCCGCTGAATAGCCGGAATAATTTCGCTCGTTATGATACCGTCGTCTATTCCGAACGAGTTGCTATACGCTATGGCCGGCGTACACAAAAAGACCCTCGGACGAGTTGACAGACTCCGTAAGGAAAGAACCAAATCCGTGAGATCGGACTCAAACTCGGAGCCATGACTAGACCAATTGCCCGACTTTGAATCATTCGAGCCCAATTTTACAATGACAATATTGGGTAAGAATGCTTTGGCATTGGTATATTCTTTGGTATTCCAATATGGAGAATTGCCATTCTTCAAAAGGGTTGTGCCACTACACCCGAAGTTGGCGACCTCGAAACCCTCTCCCAACATATTACCCAACAAAGCCGGGTAGCACTCTTTTTCCCTATCGTTTAAAAACTGTCTCGCCCCATAGGTTATACTGTTCCCTATGCAAGCTACCTTTCTAACCGACTCAATGCCAGCAGGTCTTTGTCCCTTCGGATAGACCTCTTCGTTTTCGGAACAACCGGCAAAGAGCCCTGTGAGGAGAAATAACATACATATTCCCCAGCCGGATACTCTGCTGAAATAATTATACTTTTTCATCTGTTCTTTATTTTAATCCTATACGCAAGAATAGAGCCTTATGATCCGAAACGGTTTGATCTCCCTTAATCTGAACCGCCTGTGTTCCCCAATTTTGGGACAAAGGAGTCAACACATAATCGAATCTCGATTCGGGTTGAACGGCAGGATATGTATTTTCCGAAGAAAACTTGCAGGAACGGCGATACTTCTTCTTCAAAATATTGAATACATTCCCCGATTCATTTTCATAAACAGAAGCGCAAATAACGATGTTTTGCTTTACTTGGTCGACATAAGCGGCAAGAGCTTCGGCCTGACGCACCCGTTTATTGGCATCCTCCTTATCGAACTGGCATGTAGCGATAAGAACCGTCTCGCCCGAACCCAATTCATAAGGCGCAGTAAGCAATACCAATTCATCGTTCAAATTCACTTTATTCGTACCATAAAAACATTCCCGGACAAACAAAGCCACTCCTGTTTCTCCGCCATCTTCCCGACCGGTAGAGGCGAATATCCCCTGCCGGCGTTGACCGTCCTTGCTACAACGGTAAGCGACCTCGCCAACCAGATTCTTTTTTCCCGTGCGGGCAGTCCCGAAATCCACATCTTGCAATGCTACGACATCGGTATTATTTTCTTGAATAAATGCCGCTAACGGCTGGATATTATACGTCCCAGAGGCTAACCCTTTACCGGCACTCAACGACAGAAGAGAAAACGAACGGTCGCCAGCCAACGTGACCAGAGTTTCATCGTCACCGCCGGTCCCGCCCGAACCCGGCAAATCCGGGTCGGACGAACCGCAAGCAGTTATCGATAAAATTCCAACGAAGCACAAAATGAATTTAAAATGAGTTTTCATATATAGATAACATTAATTGTGAAAGCTATCCTTATTCCCAACCGGGATTATTAGGGAGCAAATTGGGATTGCGTTGCGTTTGTGTGAACGGAATCGGCCATAAATAATTTTTCATATCAGAGAAAGTACGCCCCGTCATCAAAATCAAATTCCCTTTATCGTCGGTAGGAATATCTTCGACATAAACATATTCACTGGGCGGAACCGTACTCTTACGCATACCGGTTACATCTTTCGCCAACAAATCTCCTTGTTTCCAACGTAACAAATCGAAATAGCGCTCCCCTTCGAGAGCCAGTTCAACCCGACGTTCCCGACGAATTTCGTCTCTCAGATTCAGCCCGTAAGCATTCAACTTGGTCAATACCATCTTGTCTGCTCCAACCCGGTCTCTAAGGAGGTTTATCGACTTATCTATATCCGGTTGAGTAATTGCATCGCCCCTCATCTCCTTTGCTTCGATCCAGTTCAATAAGACCTCGGCGTAACGCATCAACGGAATGGCGTTCTGGTCTTTGTTATAACGAGAGATTGCGGAGAGTTCGACAAATTTCGTAAAATACCAACCTGTCGTCGTGCGGCAACTGGTAGCCGAATTCGAGAACTTAGGCTGTTCATAGGTAGTCTTACCGGGATATCCGCCCCACTTCGCTCCGGGTTTCAAAATCGTCTGCGCCATACGTGGATCCCGATTATTGAAGATAGCCTCGTGGGTATTCTCGCGATAACGGCTCGCCGGCAAAGTTATGGGAAGCCCATTACACAAATAGGCATCCATGAGCGAACGAGTGGGCGCATAACGAGCCTCCTCGTTGGGAACTTGCAATTCCCGGCTGAGGTTATGAGTTTGATTGGCTTCCTCACTATACAGACGAGTAACGATAAACTCCCGGTTGTTCTTATTAGTCACCGGATTGGCAGCCAAAGTAAACAACTCGTTATAAGTCGTTTCGGGATTCCCGTTATCGTACAATTTATGAAAACCGGCAGTCATTACCTCTTCTGCCGAAGAAACAGCCTTGTCCCAACGCTCGTGGTACAACGCAAACCGAGAACTAAACGCCCAAGCAGCCTCTTTTGTGGGACGACCGAGTTCGCTATCTTTCAAATCCTTAGCATAAGGCAATACCGCAGCTGCCCGGTCAAACTCATCAAGAATCCACTCGATCATGGTTTCCTTATCGGTACGGGAGCCATAAAGCTCGTCGTCTCCCACATCTATCGTATTGGTTACACGGGGTACATCGCCAAAGCAATTCACCAGATAACTGTACAAATAGGCTCTTATGAAAATGGCTTCTCCGGCATATCTTTCTCTTACAGGTGCAGAAACCTTTTGAGCACGTTCGTAATTTTCAAGAAAGTGATTACAACGTCTGATACCGTCATAATCGGTCGTCCACTCCGAATTGATAACCGACAAATCACTCGTAAAATTTCCACTCCCGAGAGTCTTGTATTCCGACGAACGCTCACGAAAAACATTATCTCCCAAAAATTCCATATCGACACTCCTGTTTTTTCCTCTCAAATAATTGATGCAGGCATTAGATGCCAATATCAAATGTTCCTCGGTTTCCCAATATGTTTCATCGGTAAGTTCGTCCAACGGGATTCTGTCGAGGAACGAATCGTTGCAGCCGGGTAAAACAAACGCCGCACACAGCAGAATTGCTAAATATTTTGTTTTCATATATTCTGACATTTATATCGATAATTATTTGAATGTAATGCTCAAACCCAAAGAATACGAGGCCGTGATAGGATAGTAACCTCCACTGCTTACAGGAATCTCAGGGTCATACGACGAGAAGAAGTCGGTGAACGTCCACAAATTTTCGCCCGAAAAATATATTCTCAAATTCTCAATATGCATCTTGGAAATGATCCCTTTACGGGGAACCGTGTAACCCACTTGCAAATTTTTTACCCGCAGGTATGAAGCGTCTTCGAGCCAGAAAGAAGAAAATTCGTCCCGATTGTATGTTTCATCATACGTAAAACGCGGATAGGATGCATGAGGGTTTTGGTTTTCCCAAGTCCAACGATCGAGATGTGCCTTCTGCGGATAGTTGGCAAGCTCGGTAAACGCATGTCGTCCCATGCCTCCGATATATCCGTCACATTTACCCACACCTTGTAAAAAGAGGCTGAAATCGATTCCTCGCCAAGCGGCGTTGAGTCCGATCGTATAATTATATCGAGGAATAGCACTGCCTATATAGCAACGATCCTCGGTAGGCGTAATCTTCCCGTCACCGTCTATATCCACATATTTTATATCTCCCGGTTGTACCTTCGTGCGATATTCCTCGATAATAGGGGTCGTCGCTTTCGGCGTATAAGTGTTCGTGGCAATGTCATAATCAAAATCATCGACCGTATAAAGTCCGTCGGATTTGTATCCCCAAAATGCATCGATAGGATAGCCCACCGCACGAATGCGATCGCCGCTGAAATCGTCGGCCGTATTTCCCACGCTAACCACTTTATTTTTCACATCGGAAAAAGTGACATTCACCCCGTAGGTAAAATCTTTCCCTATTTTATCTTGCCAAGCCAAAGCGATTTCCCAACCTTTGTTTTGAACCTTACCGGCATTCTGATAGGGTTCACTCACACCCAGCACATCGGGAAGTTTCACTTTCAGCAAAATATCGTCGGTATTCTTAATGAAGTAATCGGCCGTCAACGACAAACGATTATTCAACAAATTAACGTCCAATCCGATATTAGTCATCTTTATGGACTCCCAAGAGAGAATATTGTTCGATGCCTCGCTTTGCTGCATGGAAGAGGTTATCTCCCCGCCGATAGGCATGTTGGAGGTAGAAGGTTGAATCAAAGCCATATAAGGATATAACGAAGAGGTATATTGGTTACCCAGAGTACCGTATGAGGCCCTAATTTTCAAATTATCCAACCAGCTGCGGGTCGATTCCATAAACGACTCTTCGGTCAAACGCCAAGCCACCGATGCCGAAGGGAAATAGCCTCCCCGGTGATCTTTATGAAAACGCGATGACAAGTCGTAACGCAAATTGGCCTCTACCAAATAGCGATCGTTGAAATTATAATTGACCCGCCCGAACCCGGAACGAATCGCCCAATGATTGTCATAGCCGCTATTGGTTTGCAAATCGGTTCCGGCATTCAGCACATGGAGATCGTTGGAGACCAAATCCTGACGACTGGCATCCATTTGTTGGTACAACTGCCACTCCTGAGAAAAGCCGGCAAGAATATGGAAAGAATGTTTCCCTATCGTCTTATCATAATCGACCTGTGCCATCACATTCTGGTATCGTTGGGCAATATCGCGTTGACTGAACTTACTCGTATTCGACGTATAAGCCAATGGCGTTTCGGTATCGGGATAAAAGTGCTGTATGATGTTCTGTTGTTGTTTCCGCAACACATCGACCAACCGGGTAGCATATTGAACCTTTGCCGTCAACCCGTCGATAATTCTCAATCCGGCACTGAAATTCAACGAGGTCTCACGTTTATGGTAATTGATAAAACCACCGTCGTAGGCTTGTGCTATCGGGTTTGCCGAGCTACCGCCATATCCCCATTGCCCGTCGGTGAATTTCACGGGAGTCAAAGGAGAAGAACGGAGAGCTTGATAGAAAAGTCCCGAATTTTCGCTATCGCTCGATGCGGGAGTCCAATTATCCACGTCGGTATAACTCACATTTCCCTCGATGGTCAATCGATCGAAAAGCTCGGTGTTTAATTTCATTCTCACATTATTACGGGTAGCATGATAACCGTTGCCTACCATAAGTCCCGAAGTGGTTAAGTTTCCATAGGACAAATAATATCCCATGTTCTTATTTCCACCGTTGATATTTACATTGTGACCGTGTTGAGGAGCATAATCTCTCGTGATTTCTTTTATCCAGTTCGTATTCGCCCGGAAATTTGGATCGGTTCCGTTAATGACGGCATCTATATCTTCCTGTGTATACCCCCAACTTTTATTTACATTCGAAGTCGCTTCTTTCAGTAAAGTGAGATATTCGACGGCATCGAGCATTTCGGGAAGGGCCGTCGGTTTTTGCATGGCAAAATATCCGGTGTAAGTGACCGTAGGTTTTACCTCGCGGTCGGCCTTACGCGTCGTAATAAGAATAACTCCGTTGGCCGCTCTCGAACCATAGATAGAAGAGGAAGCTGCATCCTTCAATACCGATACAGACTCTATATCGTCGGGGTTCAACGTGTTCATGTCGCCTTCCACGCCGTCGATAAGAATCAAAGGGTCGGAGTTATTCAATGTCCCGATACCCCTCACCCGTATAGAAGAGTTATTATCACCGGGACGGCTCGTCGTATTAACGATAGAGACACCCGGCAACATGCCCTGCAAACCGGTCGTTACATTAGCGATAGGACGATTGGCTAAAACATCATGGTCTACCGAAACGACCGACCCCGTTAAATTTATTTTCTTTTGAACACCGTAGCCTACCACCACTACCTCGTCCATCAAATTGGAATCTTCGTTCAATCGAATTTCAATGGGATTTTCATTCGTGACAGGAACCTCTGTCTTTTTATAGCCGATAGAAGACACGATCAGCAGAGCGTTATCCGAAATATTATTGATAGTAAAATTTCCATCTACATCGGTCGAAGTTCCTATCGAAGAACCTTTTACGATAATACTGGCCCCGATAATGGCCTCGCCTTTTTCATCAACTACCTTACCGGAAACAGAACGGGACCGTTTAGCCGCTTGCTGCTGTTTGGAAAGCAAAACAACTACATTATCGACTTTCCTTTGGAATGTGATATTCGTTCCCTCCAATAACTGTTTCATGGTCTCTTCCAAAGATGCATTGTCGGTTTTCACCGTCACAAGTTTATCAAGCCCCTCTAACTCCACATTATAAAAGAAGCTATAATTGCTCGACCGTTCGATTGTTTTTATGGCTTCTTTCAACGGCTTATTTTTAATGTCTACCGTAATCTGCGCCTGAATATTGAGCGTAAAAAGCGCAAACAACAAGCATAGCCACCTCATCTTAAAATGGTTTGATTTCATACGTTTTTCATTTTTATTTCTTTGATTAAAAAGATATTAGTATAAAAGGTACCTGCAATAATGTGTCACTTTTAATTTTCATCGTCTATTGGGTATACAAGTAGCGACCCAGATTTATCCAAGCCTATTTTACAATTAACATTTATTAAATTATCTGACTCTTAAATGATTCGACATATGCCATTTTCATAAGCAAAAAAGGAACCCGCTTGATACAAACACCAAGCATTCTTATCCCCATAGGGAAATATTCAAAAGAGGAGCTGTTATATTATTTTTTATGAAGCACGATGACAGAATCGCGCACTTCATAATGTAATGACGATGTCATCGACAAGATATCGAGAGCATTTGTAATGCCTCCGCTTCCTATCGAACCGGTGAAAAAATATTGTCCTTCGGGAAACGCCGAGTCGAAAACGATTTTTACGTTATATACACGAGATAAAACCTTAACGATATTTTCCAGCGATTCATTTTCGAAACGTAAATTCCCATCGGTCCATTCGACATATTCCTTCGAATAAACCTTACCGACCTGCATGGTTCCCGTGTTTCTGTCATACACCAGTTTCTCGTCGGGCTGCATGACATAGCGATCGCTCTCCGACGCCACGTCGACTTTCCCTGTCAACAAAACGACCGACACCTCGCTATCGTCTTTATAAGCACACACGTCGAAAGCCGTGCCCAATACTGTAATTTCAAGACCGGCAGCCTTTACGACAAACGGGCGCTCCTTATCGGGAGTCACCTCGAAATAGGCTTCTCCATCGAGCTCGACGATTCTTTTTTTCCCATTAAAATCATGCGGATAACTAATTTGAGAGGCTGAATTTATATTTACTTTCGTACCATCGGGCAATTGGACTTTGGCTCGTTCCCCACTCTCGGCAGTTACTACCAATGGGAGAGTATCCACCTTTGAATCGAGCCCCAACTCATATACGGCCAACGCAGCGATAATCGGTAAACAGACAACGGCGGCCCACCGCAACATCGGAACAAAGGAGAATCGTCTATGCGACTTTTTCTCCCGGGATTCTATGTTCTCTTTAATGCGGGTATACAGACGTTCATAGACTTCCTCATCGAGATGAGAATCGCTTCTTTCAATAGCTTGCATAATCCATCGGTCGAGCGAATCGTTATTTTTTATCCACTCGCACAATTCCTTGACTTCTGCCGTCGAAGCGTTTCCGTCGAGGTACTTCTCGATGAGTATTTTGAAATATTCCTTATCCATTTGTTCCTTTACCTAGTATAAAAGCAAATCGGCTCGCACGTCTAATCGCTTATAGTTAAACTATCTTAATTAAAGCGGCATAAATCACTAAGGGTAACAACTCATCGTAATGGGCCATCAATTTATCCCTCATAAATTTAAGCGCCAACGACAATTGCGTCGCGACGGTACTCTCCGAAATATTCAGCTCGACCGCTATTTCTTTATTCGTAAAATGCTTACGTTTACTCAAAACAAATATTTTCTTACGCGACGGCGGCAGTTCCTCGGCAAGTCGATCGATATATTCTTCCAGCAACTTACCGTCCAGCTCTCCATCGGCATTATCGCTATATTCTTCCGAAGATTCAAGAACATATTCCTCATAAATATATTCGACAGTCTGCCGCTGATACACGTTCATCAACAGATTCTTAGCTATGGTACAAAGATAAGAAATCAACGACTTATCGGGACTCACCTGATCGTGTATCTCCCACAACCGGACAAACGTACGTTGTACGATTTCCTCCGCCCAATAACTGTCTCCGCCAGATATTCTCATGACAAAGTTGTATAATTTACCACTATACAACTTGTATACCTTTTCAAAGGCATCGAAAGAACCCGATTTGAGGCCTACGATAATATTGTCACATTCACTTTTCAACTCTGGCAATAATAATATAATATGCAAATATAAACCATCTGCCTAAAAATATTATTATTTACATGTTATTTTTCCAATAAATATCTATTTCGCCAATGGAAATAATAATATTATTCTTTATTTAATCTGAAATTAATAGCCCAAAAGACGCCTAAGCGCATTTTCCGCCTCATACGACGCCTTAAAATTGGGTTGAATGACTATTCTGTTGTTTCTATCGATCGCGCCCCAGCGGTTTCTCCCGACTTCCACAACGGCAAAGCCCTCGTCGTTGAATCCTCGTGCATTGTAATATTGCGGTTTAATGAACCAATTCCCATAATAATCGAGATAACCGTACAATCCACTCTTGGAATCGCGGGTCTCCCATAAATCGATTCCGCGCAATCTTCCCTTCTCCATCGAAGTAATAGCGTTATCCACATCGTAGCTGTGCTCGAACACCGGATTTATCACCACTTTCCCAGCCATATTTATGGCTCCGTACCGCACACCGATTTGCACCCGCGCCAGTCCGTTGTTACGGAAACGTTGTGCAGATCTGAATTTAGGCCGTATTACCCACATACCCAAGTCATTGACATAGCCATATAATCCGGTAGCCGGATTTTCGACCGGTGTCAAACGACTAGCCGCCTGCGAACCATAACTTCCCGAATACAGAGGAAACCCTCCTAAACCGGCACAGGAACAAACAAAAAACATGGAAATAAACAAGAATATCGAGATCGGGTATTTCATGAGATTTGAATTTTAAGGTTTTATCATACAAACTCTTTTCTAACATAAAAGCGTATATCTTCGCCCCTTTTTTACAACATCACAAATATAAAAACAAATTTTTAAAAACCAAACCTCCGGAACAGAGAGAAAGGGATAAAACAAGATTCCTATTCAAAAAAGAAAGGCGGAATTAACATTCCGCCCAACGTCTTATCCATTATTCTTTTACAATAGACAGTTTCCCACCAGGAGCACCCAGCACATCGCCTATAATCTTATTATCCTTGATTTTCGCACGACGGCATTTTACCAATGTTACGGCGGCCTTTCGTTTGTGGAAAGGTTTGTAGGTTGTATTCCTCTGAATCACATTCCCTGTAAACGAAATACCGTCTACGCTCTTTGCATACAAAATAGGATAATCGAACGGATTGAACGTATTGTTCTCAATCCTGATATTGCTATGGAACGGATACTTCGTATCGGGCTGGGGAATTTCCGGCTCGATAGATATGATGGCTTCACAAAACTGATACATGGAAGACATACAGGGATAACGGAAGTCGTTTCCTTTAATAAGTACATCTTTTACCGCACCCGATTCGTACCAATAATTCGCATCGCCCGCAATCAATATAGCCGACCCGCTCGACTCGAACACATTGTTTTCAATCACTACTTTTCCCGGTGTGGAAACCAGTAATCCCCGCGCCCGGCAAGAACCGAAAAACGAGTTGCGAATATCGACATCGGGAGTCCACGTGAGATTCTCCAATGCAGCGCCTACCCCGATTTCTTCCGGCAAATCCGATGTCAATTCCAATTCGAACTCATACTCGTCTATCGCCTTGAACGAGCGTATATTTGCAGTAGCAACCGTGCGCATGGTGTTGTTTTCGATCATACCGACTTTATCTCCCGGAAATCCCCACTCCATACCTTTGCTCATGTCGTGCATAAACCGGCAGACAACCTTATCGGAAGAAAGGACTTTCACCACCCGGACACAGGTTCCATGTATGTTTATGGGATCGTCCATCAAACCGGCCCAACGACAACTGTCGACCGTAATTTTACCTTTACACCCCATCAAATGGAAACCGTCGTCGTGACCGCTCAATATGCGTCCTTTCGCCGCATTGGGCTCTACACTCACTTTTTTGAACGCAATATCAGAAGAATATTGTGCCAAGATACCCAAGCCGGCGGTATGATACACCTGCACATCGGACAACCGCACATCGTGGCTGCCACAGATAAAAATTCCGGCATGGTCTCTCGTGCTATGCCTCAGCACCAACCAGTTACCCTCCGCCGGGTATCGTTCGAATCCTCCCTTCCGACTCAACCGCACAATACCATACCGAGGTGAAACGGCCGTATAGTCTCTCCAATTCCTCCCCAGCACCAAATCACCCGTACCGGGAACCACGAAATGCGTATCAGACTCAAATTCTATCATACTGCCTAATGCACTTTTCCAACCCTCACCCACGAACACCAGCTTGCCGTCTTCAATGATATAGGGAGATTCGAGAACATTGATTTCGATCTCGAAAAAATCGCTACCCACCTTTGTCACACGAGCCTGAGCCGTAAGCGGTATATCCCAATCGATAGAGAAATTTTTCAAGGTAACGCCATCGCAATTCTCAACGGTTATCGGTTGTATTCGATCGTGCATGACGAACTGCGAGCCGTTCCCGTCGACAGTGATATTGTGAAGCCCCTCGAAAAGCATTGCCAATCGCTTCGGAAAAACATCGTAGGTATTGGTCTCATAATAATTTTTCTCATGAGCATATTGAGGCCAAAAATCATAACGTCCTTCGGGAAAGACAAGGGTTACCGGCTCTTTTCCCCTACAAGCCTCTATCGCTTTTTGAACATATGCTACGGCATTCTCCCTCGTATCGGGTTTCAACCCAAAGTCGGCTACCGAAATCACAGTATCCGCATATCCTTTACTTCCAAAAAAAATCGATGCTATGACGACTACACCTACCCATATACGTGTCGAAAATTTCGTTCCCATTCTTAATCTTGTTAAATATTTCAATGTTGCAAATTTATAACTATTTTGCAAATTCTAAACCTTTTAATTTCTCCCATGCTCCTCGTGTGAAATCGGGAATACGTACAGGAACAGATCCATTTCTTACTGAATATTCAGTCAATTCGACCAAGCAAGACCATTCGGCAGCATCATAAACATCTTGATCCAAAGGCAACCCATTCCTTAAACAATAAATCAAGCGATAGTCCATAATAAAGTCCATACCTCCATGCCCACCGACTTTTCGAGCTAAATTTCCAATTTCTTTCACAAACTGATGTTCATAAGCCTTCAAAAGAGAATCCAATTTCTCTTCTGATAAAAAACGATGTGCATTCGGCTCTAAGGCAATCCCTTCCACTGGATATTTCTGTGCAAAACCCTTTGTTCCGCCGATTACATGATGCCGGTCATAAGGTCGAGGACTTGTCACATCGTGTTGAATCAAAATCGTTTTCCCTTTTTCAGTCTTAATAAGAGTAGTGTTCATATCTCCTAAATCATATTTTTTAGAAGCGAACGCATGTTCTTCCCCCAAACGACTCCGAGAATATTCTGTCAATCCGAACTGGTCACTCGACATCGACACCAAATAATTCATTTTATCTCCCCGATGAATGTTCATTATTTGACAAATCGGGCCTAAACCATGCGTAGGATATGGATTCCCCGTATGATCCGTATTATATTTCAATCTCCACATATCCCAATATCTCGATACCGATGCAGTGTCAAAATTATATTCTCTTAAATCGTGAATATAAGCCCCTTCTCCATGAACAATTTCTCCGAAAACGCCCTGTTGAGCCATATTCAAAGTAGCCAACTCAAAAAAATCGTAGCAACAGTTTTCCAGCATCATACAATGTTTCCGAGTTTTTTCGGCGGTATTCACCAATTGCCAACACTCATCAACCGTAAGGGCTGCCGGAACTTCCACCGCGACATGTTTCCCCTGCTCCATAGCATAGACCGCAATAGGAGTATGCAACTGCCAATGGGTACAATTATAAATCAAATCTACATCGCTTCGTTCACAAACCTTCTTCCAACTATCGGGGCCACAATATTCCACGGCCGGCCCTCGTCCCTTCGCAGCCAGAATCCTCTGCGCTTTGGCAACCTTGAAAGAATCTACATCGCACAATGCAACTACCCTCACACCTTCTATATTCATAAAACGTTTCACGGCTGCCATGCCCCGAGCACCTACCCCTATAAAAGCAACCCGTACCGTATCCAAAGGTTCGGCTCTTAATGCAAGGACATCGGTTTGTCCCGATTCTCTTTCCGGTTCGGGAAACGGGTCGGCTTTATAAACAGACTTACAAGCAAACAAAAGCAACAATGCTCCTGTTATAATAATTCTTAGAATCAGATTCATAACTAATACTTTATTTTAATCAAAGATTTTGAATATTTACGGTCGTCGAAAACATATCCCCAAATCGGGAAGTCACCCTTATTTTAAGTTGATTATACGGAATAGAAGGCCTACAATAAAACATATGATCAGATTCAGAGGCTTGTATCCAAGTACGCCCGACAGGGAAAGTATTATCTCCCTTCGCCCCGAAAGCATTGTATGCAGTAATATCATACATATTCAGACTACGGAACATCGAACGATAGTTTTGTCCGTTATCTTCGGAATATTCGACTTTCCACGAAGGATCCCAATCCCAAACATTCAGAACGACATTTTTCGGGCGTAATATGTTGATTCTTTCTCCCAAAGGATATACTCTCATCTGGTATTGTTCGGGTTGTCCCACACATTTATATTTCCATTTAAATGAGGTTCCGTCCACATCAAATATTTTATACCCGATAGGTGTACCCTCACTACAAATCAGTTCGGGTTGCCACCAATTACCGCACATTGCCGCTACAATGTGTTCTGTCATACCACTACCATCATCTGTCACAACAGAGTTCCAATGCGTATGACCGCTAAGAATCTGAACATCGGCATATCCACGGAGAAGAGCATACAACTGTTCTCTGTTGCCGAAAGACCGAGTCTCGGTTCTGCGCTTAGTAGGCGCATGCAAACAAAGGACAATCGCCTTATCTTTATCGACATACATCAAATCTTTTTGCAACCAAGCAATTTGTTCATCGGAAACGGCATCGACATACTTAGGCCCCGATCCGCCCCAATACTCCACATCATCAAGTACTACGTAATGGACCTTACCCCGATTATATGAATAATAAGTAGGCCCGTAATGTCGTTTATACACCGTATCGGCTTTCAAATCATTGGACTTCATAGCAGGTTCACTTTTGTCGAACACATGATCATGATTGCCGATAACATTATACACAGGAGCATTCAACATTGAAAAAATCTCTTTACTCGATTCATGATACTCTGGTTTGTCAAACACCAAATCTCCCAACACAATATAATGTACACATTCTCCTTTACGGCTCTGCGTTACCCAGCTGTTAAGGTCATTTACAGCTTCTTTCAAATAACTCAACTCAAAATCACGATATAACTGTGGATCACCGATTGCAATAAATGTATGTTTCGTATCATCTTTTTCAAGACAAACAAGCTCAAAATCTTTATGGACAATATCTGTTCGCTGATCGATTTCGGCATAAAACTGGGGTACGCTATTTTTCACGCATACGGTATAACCGCTCGGTGAAGATATATACACATGAGAAGCTGCCGTATTTCGTTTCATTCTATATATACCTTTCTCATCGGTAACAGTGACGTTAGTTCCATCGGTCACTACAACCCCCGGCATTCCTACCCGATTGCAATGCACCCAACCTTTAAGCGTAATACCCGGCATATCCAAGATAATTCCATTTTCAGGATCGTCCTTCTGCTCTACAATAGTATCGGGCTCTTCGGGATCGACGATATCCGTGGAATCGGCAGGTTCTTCCTCTCTTGGTTTTTCGGGTTCGGGCATATCGTTTTTTTCACAACCCAACAAGAAAATACCGGCAAAAGCCAAACATACGAAATAGATAAGCTTCTTCATGCTAATTTCTCCTCTTTTGTTTCAAAACTATGGGGCTATCCAAATTGGTTGGATAGCCCCATAGAAACTTTATTGAACCATAAATCTCTGCGAATAGGATACACCCATTCCCCGAACGGTAACTACATACCATTGAGAAGGCATATTATTTACAGAAATACTTTTTACCATGTTTTCTTCTACCCTAACTTCCTCTTTATAGACTTGTTTTCCTGATAGGTCTGCAATTTCTATCACATAATTTCCCGAAACAAGGTCTTTCAAAGAAACTTTAAGCATTCCATCGGTTACCGGATTGGGATATACGACAAAGCCTTCGGACACAAGGGTTTCTATCCCGCTTTCGCCTATAACATTGAGATATACCAATTGAGTGGCACGACAGCCAGCTTCGTCCTCGGCGACAATCGTAAACGAATATTCCTTCGCCGGAGCATTAGGAGTTCCACTAATTAATCCGACACCATCTTCCAATGAGCTTATAGACAAGCCATAAGGGAGAGAGCTACCTTCTTCAATAGACCATGTTACTGCTCCGGTAGCATTATCGGCATATATTCTCGCAGAAAAAGGTTTTCCATTTTCTGCATCTTCCGAAATAATCGCCTCTACTGTCATCTGACAATCCGCTCCGGTAACAGAAATGCTGAATTCTTTACTAGCATTGACAAAACCGTCGGTAGCCAAGACTGTAAATTTAAATATTCCAGCTTCATTCAATACTCCACTAATTTCTCCCGTATTCGTATCCAAAGACAATCCATCGGGGAGGTTATCTCCAACTTTAAGACTATAAGCAACTTGTAAGGGCTTTTGGAAACCAGAAATATTTAATTGAGCCGAATAGCTCTCCCCTTTTATTCCCTGAGGAAAAATGCCGAACAAAGCAGCATCTTGGCTATAACGTGCCAACATAAAACGTCCGCCGCCAAAAGCATTGGAACTACCGCTAACACCATAGGGATATATCGTTCCGTAAGTAGGCCCGGTCAATATAATGTCGTTCGTAGTCTTATCTATCGAAATGGCCAAACCGGTCGGTTTCACGGCATCGGTAATAATAGCACCTGTCGAGAAAGCATATAAATACTCTCCTTCATCGGAATATTTGGCGACAAAGGCCGTTCGATTATTTCCATTGCGCTGTAATTTTATACTCTCATATACAGGCAACTCTGCCTCATAATATCCCACGGCATAGACATTATTACTTTCATCAACCGCAAGAGAGGTCACTCCGTCATCGGCAACCGATGCAAACATGCGATGCCATACATATTGTCCATCGGAATTAAATTTAATAATTGCTCCATCGGTCTTCGAAGCATCGGCTTCAATCGTTTCCGTTGTTCCCGATATGGAAGAAGACCCTTTACAAATTGCAGCAAAATACAAATTTCCATTTTTATCTCGAACAAGAGATGTTCCCCGTCCATTGAGAATCGAACCATTGCTTCCCAACGAAGTTACCCATTGGCAAACTCCGGCCTCGTCATACTTGGCAATAAACGAAGTAATTCCGGTAGCGGTCACCACCTTACCATTACCAAAAGGTACTGTACCGTTATTCACCATACCCGATACATATACATTGCAAGCGTCATCGGTCACAAGGCCATATATCTCTTCACCTTTATTTACCGTACCTAAACGTTTCGCCCAAAGGCCTTCTCCATCTCCATTCAGTTTAATAATCACCACATCTACCGAGGTTCCCGCTAATGTTTCGGAAGAGCCATCGGCCATAGGTATCACTATATCTCCATCGTTGGTATAACCGATCACGTAAATATTTCCTTTCTTATCAAAAGTCGTATTGATTCCGGCTTCCCAATCTTTGGCCGAGCCAAATACTTTATGCCAAATTTTGTTACCATCTTTATCAAAACGAATAACTCCTATATCCCGTCCCCCATTTGTAGGAAAGCTATCTGTTTCATTTAGGGTTCCTATACGAGCATCGGGCGTAATTATTCCGGTAAATACTCCATCGCCTGTCACTACATCTGTTACAATCGCCTGTCCTTGCTCATTTCTGCCGGATACAGGAGAGCCCCCGATCGTACGAGCCCACATGAAACTACCATCGATTCCATTATATTTAGCGACCAATGCATCGGTATTCCCAATGTTCGGGAATGAAACTTCATCGGAGAAAGTTGCCGAAAAATAACTTGCTGCTACCCAAACATTTCCATCTTTATCGATAGAATTCACTTTGGCATGGTCAAACGCTTCACTTCCATAAATTTGATTAATCCATTTCAGATTCGGAGCCAAAGAATAATTAAATTCTTCGGCATTAATCGTATAGCTTCGGGAAGTCTCACAACCACTCTCTTCTCTCGCTTTAATCGTGAACGAAAGTTCCCCTGTTTGTTGTAAAATACCGTTCAATAATCCTTTATCAGGATCCAAAGACAGACCTTTGGGCAAATTTTCGGCGGTCCAAACAATTTTCCCCTCTCCATTTTCCAACGTGAATTGTTGATAGAAAGCTCCGGTCACAGCCCGTGAAGGTAGACTCTCGGGTTGTATAGACAAGATATCGCAGGGTTTAGGTACAATAGAATAGGTATAGGTTTTCTCTACACTTTCACCGTCTGTGGCATTAGAAATCATCACACTGAATGAACCGCTTGCCTCCTCGGTAGCTTTTCCCGAAATAATACCCGTAGCAGGATCCAATATCCAGCCAGAGGGTAAATTGCCAGCCAAAGAGTATTCAAACACTGCCGGCATTTCGAAGAAAGCCGGAACAATCTGATACGAGAAAGGAACGAATCTCTTTCCGTTCAACGTCGAGATTCCCGAAACAGAAGGTTTCATCGTATAGGATGCCGCAAACCATTTATAATTACGATCTTCGACAGTATATCGAGCGACACCAGTTTCAGAGTCGCCATAAGGCAACGTGACATCTGTCGTTCTATCCCCGGCAACAGCCAGCTTATCTCCGTTTACCGCTATAAGATTGATACTCTCCGCACCTGTTCCTTTGACCGTTTCGGCATACAGACATTTACCGGAACCATTTAATTTAGCGAAGAAGCCCTCTTTCTCATTCGACCCGGTCTTTTGAAGGACGATATTGTCACCCCAATTTAACGAACCGTTGAAATATCCGCTCACATAAATATTCCCCAAATCATCACTCGAAATCTCTTTACCTTCGCTCGATGTATCTCCCGAAGCCGATTTGCTCCACAGGAGCTTTCCATCGACGTCAAAAGAGATAACAAATAAATGATCTGCTCCCGATACATGCGTGACGGTTTCGGTAGACAATCCGGCAGACCCTTCCACGATTATCTGATTATTCGCTTTCCCCGTTACAGCCACAGCATTCGAGCCCGAAACGGCCTGTACCTTCAACACTTCTTGATTTCCAGTACCGGTAAAATAACGGGACCACATCACAGAACCATCGGTCGAATTGAGTTTTACCAATGCCGACTCTTTGGACTGCTCGGGATAAAGCAGATATTTCTGTTCTCCAATATAAAACTCTCGTTTTTCCTCCGACTCATTCGTTAGATTTCCATTCGCAGCATTGAAAACACCACAAATGACAGGATTCCCATCTTCTCCTACGGTTACATCAGGAGTTCCATTTTCACGAAATTTAGAACCGATACTGGTCGCCCATAAAATTTCACCGTCTTTATTGAACTTCACAAGTAGATAATCTTCGCCCCAATTGTTTGTAACGGCCAAAGAGGTAGAAGAACCGTCTTTGAGAGGCATTTCCAAAGGTGCACTCGATACATTGCCAAAAGTAGCCACGGCATACAAGTTCCCGGCCTCATCGGTAACCACCGAATTGAACATCTCCCAATTACGCACACCACCGAATGTCTTTGCCCACACAGCCTCACCGGTAGCAGCATTCAGTTTAGCGATATAATAATCCATTTCCCCCTGTGAGACCAATGGAATTCCAAACACGGATACCGGGTGTTCCCCCTTTACATTGGTTCTGACACCTCCGACCACATAGAGATAATCACCGACTTCACAAACCGATGTCACCTGACTATTATTGGCAGACTCCTGCACACACACCATATTGCTCCAAAGGAGTTTTCCATCAGCCGATATTTTCGTCAAAATACCAGCACGGGTAGTAGACTCTTGATAGGGATTCTTAATTTCATCGAAAGTTCCGTCATCTTTCATTATCTGAAAAGAATTGGCATTGATCGATATATACATATCCCCATTCTTCGTTACGGCCAAAGCCTTTTGTTCATCGGCCGTATGATCGGCTCCCAAACTTTTTCCAACAATAAGTTGTCCAAATACAGCCATAGGGGACAACAATAATGCACAGCAGACCCCAAAAAGCTGTTTCTTACTAAAAATAGCATTTGTTTTCATAGTTTATCATTTTTATTTTTTACTGAAAAAAGAAAGTGTTTCGCATAATTAACATTCAATGAATCAAGCCTCTTCGATTGAATAGTCAAACGGTAGATAAAATCTGTAAAATCTTTTTGTTCTTGCCGACTCCACCCAACTTCGGCCAACGCTATGGCCCTCGGATAAGCCATATATTCGGCATGCTCGGGAGTAGCAATGTATTCCGTCCAAAGATTTCCCTGAATGCCTAAAATATATCGACCCTGTTCCGATGTTAATTTTTCGGTAGGATTATAGGAATAAACCGAATCTAACGGTAGGTAACCATAAATAGCCAAAGGCTCATTATCCCGGTCTTCCGATTGATAATAATCGAGATAGCAAAAATCCCGAGGAGTCATGATAACAGAATGGTTCATTTTTGCCGCTTTTATACCTCCTGCTTCTCCCCTCCAAGACATGACAACGGCATTAGGCGCGATGCCACCTTCTAAAATTTCGTCCCAGCCAATAATTTGCCTATCATGTGCATTGACAAACTCCTCCATTCGTTTTATAAAATAGCTTTGGAGCTCATGCTCATCTTTCAATCCCAATCGTTTTATATTTCGTTGACAAACCGGGCATTCGGACCAACGGTCTTTCGGACATTCATCTCCTCCTATATGTATATATTTCGAAGGAAAAATTTCAAAAACTTCGGATAACACATCTTCCAGAAGTTTAAAACTGCCTTCCTTTGTACATAGGACTTCTTTATGAACGCCCCAATCGCACGAGACTTCGTAGTTTTTATGGAAACAGGCCAACTGAGGATATGCGGCCAAAATCGATTGAGTATGTCCCGGCATTTCGATTTCAGGAATAACCTCAATAAATCTCTCGCGGGCATATTCGACAATTTCCCGCAATTCATCTTGGGTATAATATCCGCCATGAGGTTTTCCATCGTATTTACGAGGTACATCATTTTTATGTCCGGCAATACTTTGTTTGCGCCAAGCCCCCACAGAAGTAAGCCGCGGATGCGATTTTATCTCGATGCGCCACCCCTGATCATCGGTTAAATGCAGATGCAATACATTCAATTTATACAACGTCATTATATCGATGTTTTTCTTGATAAAATCCAACGGGAAATAATGACGTGCCACATCAAGCATAAACCCTCGATGTTTGAAACGAGGTTCATCGTAGATATTCACGCAGGGCACTTGCAGTATCACATTTTCGTCACATATTTTTTTCTCGCATTCGGCCGGAAGCAATTGACGCAATGTTTGCACTGCATAAAAAGCACCAGCACCACCCTTCGAGGCGATAGTTATCGTACGAGGGGACACATCGAGTCTATAAGCCTCATCATGAGCGATCGTATCGCAAACGGTAAAAACGATTTTATTCCGGGCTTCTTCACCGGTTCCTATCTGAGCTTTGCAACTTCCTGTCTGTTCCACAAAGGTTTTAAGAAAGTTTGCGGCTCTTTTTATTTCTTCATCATCTGTTTTCAATTCAATTACCACACTGTCTCCAAACGTAAATTCGCCCGGTTGCATGTCTAACGATAATGGTTTGGGTATAAGGGGGCAATTATCATTTAATTTATCGGTTTGGCCTTTACAAGAGACTAAAACGGATAAAAACAAGATAAAACAATATCGTATTGTTCGTATATTTTGCATAATTCCTATCGTTATTTACTGAATTCTTTCTCTAATAATACTTTTCCATCAATTTGCTTAACTTGAACTTTCAGCAGATCTTCCGAACCAAACATCGTCAACACAGAGTTATTGGAGTTCACTATTATAGGGAAAGCTGTAACTTTCCCCTTATCCATAAATCCGAATGCGTGATTATGCCCACTTAACATCAAATCGATACGGACACTCTCCAATAGGGGGAGCAACTGTTTGCGTAGTCGTTCAGAGCCATACCAACCGCCTTTCCCAAAAGGAATATGAGACAAGACTACCCGAAAAGAGGCAGCTCTAAACTCCGGACTTTCCAATTCACGAGCCAACCACTCCTTTTGTTCAAGTATATAATTATCAAAGTCTACCAGACCCGAATATTCCACATCTGTATCGGGTTTATCTTCACCGCTATCTAACACGATGAACCGAATGGGGCCATAGGTGAAAGCGTAATAGAACTTCCCTTCGGGACCGGCAAGGTATCGGGAGAAATTACGGGCATATGCTCCACGAGTTTCATGATTACCCCTTACATATACAAATGGTTTATTAGATGCGAACAGGCCGACCGATGTATCTAAAAAACCGGTGAAAATATCACTTTGCTTGTTAATATAGTTACACATATCCCCACAAAACACTACCATATCGACATTTTGCGGTGGAGCCATTTCCAACAATTTTTTCTGCAAATCGTTCTTCCCATGTATATCGTTTATCATGACCATCGACAATGTTTCTTGTCTGCCATCGAGTGTTGTAAAAGTCAACGGTTTTTTCCAGATATCGGTAGAAACGATGTTACCCAAAACAGGACGATAGGGCAGCAACTCTTTTACCTCTTGTGACAATACTCGGTAAAAATAAGTCGTGTTTTTTTCAAGCCCCGTAACCGTTACGCGATGCAATGTGTCGACACAACACAACCCGTCTTGTGAGGCATAGGCTTTTCGCGGCAGTTGGGAGTAGAAGTTCTTACCGGCTTCCTTTTTGCTGAATTCCACCCACGATTTACAAGGCTTATCGGTTGTCCACACGACTGTCACTTCGTTCTCCGACAAGTTTTGTAAATAGGGACCGTGGGTAATTTTTACCGAAGGTTGCCCGGCTATGGCATAGAGCGGGAATACTATTCCTATAATCCAAACTCTTATTAGTCTCCTGAGCATATTTATTTGTTTAATGCATGAATTCTACTTATAAGGCCCGATCTCTCGGTCTCTCAACACATCGAGACCGGGCCTTTCCAAATCTATCTAAAAAGTGTGTCTGTATATTCGACCGCCTACCACCCCGGATTTTGGACTAAATTCGGATTGATATTTATATCTCTGGAATCCAGCGGATAGAGATAGTGTTGTGGCACATTAAAAGTTTTCGTCGGCTCATTACTGTTTCGCAATGTCAGATAATTTTCTGCTGACTGCGGAGATTGAGTCGTAAATCCTGCCGGAAAACAATTCCATCTTTTCTGAACCTTATTGAAAGTCAGATGCGCAATTTTCCAACGACGAGCATCGAAGAATCGATGGCCTTCATACATGAGTTCAATCGTTCTTTCTTGTCGTATAATCTCGCGATAGTCTTTCCCTGCAATTCCCTGCCAAGAAGTCTCGACATCGGGGATACCGGCATGGGAACGAATATCATTCAAATAAATGAGAGCCTGCCCATCAAGTCTTCCATAATATTCATAATAAGCCTCCACATAATTGAGATAGAGCTCTGTCAAACGAACCAACGGAAAAGCCGTAGCCCTCACTGCCACCTGATTATTAGCGAAACTCGTATTCGGATGTAAATATTTTTTCCACAAATAACCATTAGGAGTGATATTATCTTTCAAGGGATCATTCCCGTTCGTCTGATTGGTTTCAGGATTAATTTCGCCCATTCTCAAATACAACGTATAACCTTTTCCTCCTTTTATTCCATCTCTGCCGTCCAATTCGAAATTGGTTGCCCGGTCGTATGCAATATCGGCATAGAAACGAGGTTCCCGATTCAAATGTAATCTCACGGTCTTTTCTCCCGTCTCAGGATCGGTCGTTACTCCAAATCTTCTATCATATTGGAAAGACGGGTCTTTATCAATGGGCAATCCATTCTTTGTTAAATAGGTTTCCACCATTTGCATTGAAGGAGCCAAGCCCCCATAAGGAACAGTGGTAGATCCTTGTGACAATCCGCGAGGTGCAATCATTTGTTGAATATTCATTCGGGACCCTGTGTAAGCCCAAATAATATCTGTATTTCCCGCACTCGGCATAGTCACCAACGACCAACGATGATTAAAATATCCTTTTTCAGCATCGCTTATTCCAACCGGAGCCTGCAAATGGGTATACAAATCATGTCCGGCTGCATGCGCTTCATTGATAGCATCCTCGGCTGCATCTAAGGCTTTTTTCCATTTTTCCTTATCATACTGCAAACTGATTAATTGTTCTCCATCTTTATTCTTAAAGTCGCTGTAATATTCACTATTCCCATTAAACAAAGGACTTGCGGCATACAATAACATACGCGATTTTATTCCTTTTGCCGCAGCCCGCGTGGGAGCTCCATATTTATCGGAAGTTTGGATAGGCGGCAGTAAAGGAGCCACTTCGTCTAAACGATCGGCGATCCATTCTACACACTCATCGTAAGGACGACGTTTCGGGAAAGCCAACTCACCGGTAGCATCCAATAGAATTTCCCTGTCTATCAACACAATCGGGCCATACAATCTTAACAACAGATAATGGTAATAAGCTATCAGAAATTTGGCTTGCGATGAAAAATCGGTTATTTCTGCTGCGGATATTCCCGGTACACTTTCCACTCGATTCAAAAATGTATAGCATTGACGAATAGCGCCATAAAGATTGTACGCTTTACAACGGCTCGATTGTGTAGGACTTTTGAAATAAGACCAATAATTATATATGGGATCGGCTGCCGTTTGAGACCCAATATTCGCGACTTTGGAGTAATGCCATGTCGTAGCCCACTGAGAAGTTATGCACACCTCATCACTAGCTCCATTAATTTGCGGCTCCCCGTTATGATCACTCGACTCGGGCATAAAAGAATAACAAGCGTACAAAAAATTCCTTGCCGAATTTACGCTGGCAAAAGCCTCTTCCAAAGTTCCTTTCTTCTCAGGTTCAGAATCCAGATAATCACAACCGGAAACAGTAACGAGTATCCCTAATACTAAGAATATATTTTTAATTGCTTTCATAATCGTTTTAGAAATTAAATTGAACACCCAGATTGAAAACTCTCTGTAAAGGATATACCAATCCATTGCCACTGTTAGATCCGCCTCCGATCTCAGGATCCCAATACTTAAAGCCCGTAAATGTCAATAAATTACTACCGGCAATATAGGCTCTCATAAATTTGTAGGAATATCCTATCTCGGCATTTTTCAATCTCAGGAAAGAACCATCTCTCAACCAGAACGTCGACTTCTGGTATGTATTCGTATTATCTACATTGTGCGCCAACCTCGGATACTTCGCATTAGGATTGGGATTAGATGCCGACCAATAGTCATCTGCCACAAATTTCAAAACATTCTTATGATAGATATCGAACGGATGTATATCGTCCAAATAAATAGAGACTTTTCCCGCACCCTGGAAGAATACAGAGAAGTCCCAATTCTTATATTGGAAAGAGGCTCCGAAACCATATACAATCTGTGGGATATAAGGATTTCCGATATAGGTACGGTCATACTCGTTAACCACCCCATCTTCATTCAAATCCTGATATTTTATATCCCCCGGTTTTATATTAGGCATGATAGCCTCTTGACTGGGACTATTTTTAATATCTTCCTCATCTTTAAATAACCCCAGCGCTATATAAGCCGGCCCGACACGATTCAAGGCTCCGCCTCTCTCGTATTGATAACTAAACGGATAATGGGGCTCATCTTTCTCCAATATTTTATTTACAGCATAAGTAAAGTTCCCTTTAACCGAAAGAACAATATCTTTGGAAAACGCATGATTATATTCCAAAGACATATCAACTCCTCTATTCGTCACTTTTCCCACATTGGCTACCGGATTAGCATCACCAATTCCTATCGTAGGCGAAATAGTTTGCCGAGTCATTAAAATTTTGTCCCTATTTTCATGAAAGTAATCGGCAATCAACAAGAATTTTTGATCGAACAAACCCAATTCTATACCCACATTTGCTTTTTTAGCAACCTCCCAAGTAGCATTTTCATTACCGTATGTCGTTATGATAGCTCCGGCCTCGGTAGCTTTGAAATCCTCACCGAAAGCATATCCGGCTCCATTCATATTGACATTGGTATATCCGGGAAAACGAACAGAAGAATTAGAATTTCCAACCGTTCCATACGATCCTCTTAATTTCAGCAGACTAATCGTCTTATTCAAAGGGGCAAAAAAGTCCTCGTTCGAAATAATATAACCGAGTGCATAGGACGGGAAGAACCCGAACCGCTTACCTTTGGCGAAATTGTCACTCCCATTATATCCGAAATTAAACTCAAAGAAATAACGTTTATCAAAGTCATACGTAAATCTTCCGGCCATACCTTGATTCAACTCTCCGAGAGAAGAGTTATAATTGGCCGGATTACTACTATAAACCCCTCGTTGCAAATAAATCAGTTGCGCTGAAATATCATGAAGATCGGCAAACTTTCTTTGATAATCTAACGAAACATTAAAATTGAATAACCTATCACCCGAATAGGCTTTGGTAAAAGAAAACGCATCGGTTCCATCGTTATTGACATTTCTCAACTTCCAAGATTGATTCCCCGTAATAGGATCGGTAACAATCGTGTTCGGGTCGATTTCGAAATAATAGGGAGTATAAGTACGATTCAAAGTCGTAGAAGAGAAATGCTTCATAGAGAATAAACCTTTAACAGACAATCCCTTAGTAATAAACTTCAAATCTTGGTCTATATTAAACGTCGCCATCGTCGTAATGCGGAACATTTCCTTTATACCGGAAGCCAGTTCGGCATACGGATTCGGATAACGGTTGAGTTGGGCGCCACCCGATTTATTACCCCATGCGATATAATTCGTACCCTCGATTTGAGGAAATTTCACCGGGAAATAGGTAGGCTGTGCCCACATTACCCGATTAAAGATCGTATTGATACTATTATAAGGGCCCTTGTAATCTTGTATTTGAACATTTAATTTCACCCCCATTTTGGTAGTGGACGAAATATGAGTATTTACATTGGCTTGAAACGAATACCGTAAATTCTGAATATTATTCTTTAACGGATTTTCTTTTGCTTCTTGTACCAACCCCATATCGTTATTAAATGTCGCACTGACAAAATAATCCATGTTTTTCGACCCACCGGAGACGTTTATGTTCGCAGCCTGATTAAACGTGACATCTTTAAAAATAATATCATACCAATCGTTATTGGGATAAAGGTAAGGATTGCGGTTCTCAATAGTTCCTTGAATCTGATCGTCGGTAAACTGAGGATTCGCTCCGGGAGTACGAGCTTCGATCGCTTCATTAAACATTTTCATATAAGTGACACCATCGGCCAGTTCGGGAATCTGTGTAGGCATGGACATTCGCCCTTCGACACGAACATTTATCGTAGGTTTTTGATTCATTCGACCCGACTTGGTCGTAACCAAAAGAACGCCGTTTGCCCCACGCGAACCATAAAGAGCCGTTGCCGTAGCATCTTTCAAGACAGAAAAACTCTCGATTGTTTCCGGTGCTAAGGCATTCAAATCATACGTGCTGGATTCTGTTCCATCAATTAATATCAAGGCATTCTGAGCTGAACCCGAAGCGAATGTACTGACTCCTCGTATCCAAAAATTCGCACCGTCGGCTCCCGGCTCCCCGGTTTTCTGAACTGATATTACGCCGGCAATACGACCGGCAAACGTGTTAGTAAGGTTGGTGGTGGGCACACGAAGTTCACTGGCTTTTACCGATTGAATAGCACCGATCACACTCTCTTTTTTCTGTTTACCGAAACCCACGACAACGACTTCGTCAAGAGATGTATTATTTTCCTGTAAAACCACAGTCACATTTTTTTTCGTGCCATAACTCACCTCCTGCGGTTGAAACCCAATATAAGACACCAACAGAACTCCTTTGTCGGGGACTTCGATGGAAAAATTTCCTTCTATATCGGTCGCCTTTCCCGATTTCTCGCCTTTTACAATCACATTAGCTCCGATAACAGCTTCTCCCTTACTATCGATAACCGTACCCGTAAGCAGGCGCTTATCGACCTTCGAAGAAGCATTTGACCGGCTTTTACTGAGAACTATCTGCTTTCCGTTTATAGAATACGTGATATCGCTCCCTTTAAACAAAATATCCAGAATTACGGAGATAGGTTGATCTTTCTGCGATATATCGATCCTCTGACCGACATCTACTTGCTGTTTATTGTACAAAAAAGAGTAACTGGTTGTTTCCTCTATATAATTCAAAACGCTTTCGAGAGTAGCATTTTTCATATTGACGCTTACTAATGGATCACGTGTATTATTATCTGCACCGAAAGCCATAACATTACAGCAAACCAACAAAAGCGAGCAAATTTTTATAATTAGAAGATTCTTAGGCAGAAATTGTTGCTTCCTACCTTTCAAAATAGAAATAAAGTTCATACATTTGTGTTAGTTTAGTTGGTATTTAAGGATAATAAACTCTAAGTGTTATCTTTCCGCTAACTTATGAAGGGTGGATATGGAGGAAGGTTCCACCCTTCTTTATATGGCGGATAATTCTTTCTATTCTATCTAATCCGTCCTTCTCTTCATAATATAAAATTTTTAAGGTTATTCATAATTATTTTCTATAATCTCACTACTTCGATATATCTCTTGGAATAAACGCCATTAGGCATAGCTTTCTCGGAAGTTTTTTCTATGTATTTCATGGGAACAGTCAATTTCATTAACCGTAGAATCTCATCGAGCGTTTCTCCCTGAAAAGTCGCACGATACATATGTTTCGCCAAATCTTTGTCCATCACCACAATATCGGCATTGTAAACTTGTCCTATCTTTCGGAATACATCGTCCAAAGGTTCATCTCTAAAAATTAATTTGCCATCTTTCCATGCACACCATTTATAAGTATCGACCTCTTCTACACGATAATTTTGCCGTTTCGTATTATAATTTATTCTTTGTCCCGGTTTCAAATTCAACCGTTCTTTACTCCTATCCAACTCAACCTCTACAACGCCATTAACCATGGTCACAGCATTTATCGTATCATTGCTATAACCTTCTACATTAAAAGCCGTACCTGTGGCTTTAACTTCCATGTCCTCGGTATATACAATGAAAGGATTTTTCTTATCGGAACGGACTTCGAAAAAGGCTTCTCCATTCAAGTAAACGCTACGCTCTCCGGCCTTAAATTTCGTAGGATATTTCAATTCACCACCAGAATTCAACCATACGATAGAACCATCAGGCAAATTCATTTGTATACGGGTTCCATAAGGAGCCGATATTTTCTGATAACTTATTTTAGAATAATCTTGTTCTACAAACCTATCGGCAACCATATATATCAACGCAAACAAAATAGGAATAATTAAAACTGCGGCAACTCTACTCCAATAACGATATATGCGTATCACACGTTTTTCTCGTAAACCCATCTTCAACTTTATCCGACTCAAAGCCTTAGTCGTCGAAATAGACCGTACATCAAAAGCAGGATGCGTCACCTCCCACAAATTTTTCATTTTTAAGAAGTAATCATAATTATCTTGGTTCTTCGAAATCCACGTTTCAAGCACACGCTTATCCTGTAATTCCAAATTACCAGATAGATATCTTACAATAAGACGGTCGATATTCTCGTTCGATAATTCCATTTTTATCCCTTTCTATTAATAAGACGTTTATCCCCCAAAAATCCACAATGAAAACAGAAATTTTTTTATCTATCGTACAAATAAAACAGCAATCAATAAGAAAAAATCTTTCAGAAGAGTCCGCAATGTTTTTAATGACTGGCTTATACGAACTTCAACCGTACGTTCCGAAACATTCAGTTTTTTAGCGATTTCTTTATATTTTATACCTTTTATCCGGCTCAATACGAAGACCTCTTTTTGAGCTTTTGGCAATTTATTTATCGCTTTTTTTATATGATCTTGTAATTCGGAATATAAAATATATTCCTCGGTATTGGAGCTCGATAATACCGAGTTTTCATTTACGTAATCAAAATAATCGTTCCTGACATTTTGATGCCTCATGTAATCGAAACAACGGTTCCGAACGGAAATTAACAGATAAGATTTTAACGATCTCCCCACAGACAGTGTTTTCCGGTCATACCATAAATGCATGAATAAGGATTGAACTATATCCTCACAAACTTGTCTTTCGCGAAGATAGCTCCCCGCATAAAGAAGAAGGTCCTTATAATACAATTTAAAAATAGAATCAAAAGATCTTTCATCGTCCAAAGCTAATCTCCGCATCAAATCATCGTCACATGCTTGTTGAAAAGTTTCGTCATTCGAGATCAATGATTCCGATAAAATATTTAAATCATATATTTCTTTGTGATTCATAGTCTTATAACTTAACTTCTAAAAATGAATATTCAAAACCGATAATACCAAAAGTTATTCAGATACAACTTTTTATTTTAAATTAGGTGATGAATTTCTTTCCTCAAAGATATAATAATATTATAAAACTAATCACTAATTAAAAAAATCTTAATGAAAAATTCTTATAAAAAATTACAGTTATCCCCACAATTACAGTTAATTATAATAAATTAAATGTAGAAAAGAATCTTTTGTATGCGGAAGAAGATAAGAAAGATGTAATAATTGAAATGAGCATGATAGAAGGGGAGTTAAGATGTAGGTTAGATGATATGATAAATATTTTAATTTCAATTGAAAGAGAATTAAAACCATATGAAGTAGAAAGGCTATTAAGAATGTTGATAAAAAGGTATTAATAAATTAGATTGAATGAGGAAAAGTTAGATGAAAGTTTATAAAGTTGCACATGAAAAATAAGTTATTTGATTTATAAGATTATTATTTAATCTTAGATAATTATTAGGATAAAACTATTCCCTACTTTAGTAGGGATTTTGCTATATAAAGAAATAAGTAAAATGGCTAATCATAAAAAAGACTACGATGTAATATTAAGGTCAAAAAGAGAATCGCAAAAACAAAGAGCACGTTTAAAAAAGAATATAAAAGTTACCGAAGAAGATGTAAGGAAAATAGAAGAATTAATAAAAAAAGAAAAAGAAAACGGGGTAGAGAAAAGTATATTTAGAACTAAGGGGAATTGTATGTTTATGATAAATAAATTGTTATATAATCCCCGTTTAATTCCAAGAGAAAGGCTTTGTTTTAATTATAAATTTACAAATGAATCCTGTACAGGAAGATTGAGAGACGGAAGAGTTATTTCTGTTAAGATGAAAAGAATTAATAGTAGGAATGTATATAGAATAAAAGTAAATGGAAAAGTAAAAGCAAAATGTATAGGTCAAACAAAAGCTTGTGAAAAAATAAAAGAATTAATTGGTTTACCGGAAGGATGGGATGATGAGCAAGGAAGTGCAAGAATCTTTACTTAGAGAAATAGAAGAAATGGAGCCTATTCTTCAAACAGATTCAAAAGAAATTATAGAGAGTAAATTAAAAAATCAGACAGAAGTATTGAGTAAATTATATACTACGGATGCTTTTCAAAATCAGATGGCGAGATTAGGATTTGGACAGCCTAATTTAAATGAGGGTGCAGAATATCCTTTAACAAGGATGGGTCAAAATTATACATTGTTTACTTCTCTATATAGAAGTTCATGGATTGTTAGAAAAATAGTAGATGTTTTTCCTTCAGATATGTTAAAGAATTGGATAAAATTTAATTCTTCGTTGGATCCTGATAAATTAAGTAAAATAAATTATGTAATACGGAAAACAAAAACAAAAGAAAAAATAAAAGAAGGATTGAGATGGGCGAGACTGTACGGAGGTGCGGCAGGGCTTATTTTAATAGAAGGTGATGAAGATTTAAGTGAACCTTTAGATTACGATCAGATAATGTTAGATGATTATAAAGGACTGTTAATAATAGATAGATGGAACGGTGTTTTTCCTGATTTACAGTTAGAATCAGATATTTCAGATGATGAGTTTGGTTTACCGGAATATTATTTAATTTCTTTATCTCAAGTATCTAATAATTTAAACTTTAAAGAAGGAGATTTAATAAAGGTACATCATTCAAGGATTATAAGATTTAGCGGTAGAGATTTGCCACAATGGGAAAGACAAGCTGAAATGTATTGGGGTGAATCTGAAATCGAGATAGTTTTTGAAGAGTTAAAGAAGAGGGATAATACTTCTGCAAATATAGCAAGTTTAATATTTTTAGCAAATATTAGAGTATTAAAAATGAATGATTTAGGTCAATTGTTAGGTGCAGGTTCTGTAAAAGCACAGGAAAATTTATATAAAGTTATACAGGCTCAAAATCAGTTAATGTCCAGCATGGGAATATATGTTATGGATAAAGACGATGATTTTAATACAGAACAGTATAGTTTTAGCGGATTAAATGATATATATGAATCTTTTATGTTAGATGTAGCCGGTGCATGCGAAATGCCTGTAACTAAATTATTCGGCAGAAATCCTGCTGGTTTTAATGCTACAGGAGAAGGAGATTTAACACAATATTATGAAACGGTAGAAGAAAAACAAGAAACTTATTTACAGCCAGTTTTAGATAAATTGTTACCGATTATTTTTATGTCAACATTAGGAGCAGTGCCAGAGGATTTAGACTGGGAATTTAATCCTTGTATGTCTGTTAGTAGCAAAGATCTTGCAGATTTAGCACAGGCAATGGCTGGACCTATACTTGAAGCGTTTGGAGCTGGCCTGATAACAAAAGAAATAGCTTTGAAAGAATTAAAGCAACAGAATGAAAAGACTGGTATGTGGTCTAATATAACCGATGAAGACATAGAGAAAGCAAAACAAGAAGATGAGCAGGGTGAATTGACTGATGAGGAAGAAAATAATCTGGTTAGTGAAATTTCTCCGGAAACAGAAAATAATTTAAATTTAGATAATGAAGAAAACAGAGTAGTTTTAAATAATGATTCGTTAACTTGGATGGATAGGGTAAAGTCTAAATTGAGAAAGTAAGGGTATTAAAATGTTAAACAATATAGCAGATGTCCAGAAATGTGTTAAAGAATTGTATAGTGATATAAATTCATTAAATAATAATATTTCTAAGTTTGAAAGTATGTTTGATTTAAAAAAGAAAAAGACTTTACACTTTTGATTCTAAAAGTTATAATAAAGGAAAAGAAGATGTTAAAATTTCAGATATTATCTCAAAATTTAAAATTAATAGAGAAACCAAGTAGAGATATTATAGAAAATCAAATTAATTTTTTAAATGTAAATTTTTCTTTTAGTGAAGAATGGACAGAAATGAAAAAATTAGTTCAATTTAGCCAAGATAAAGACGATAGAAAAAGAAAAGATATAGATTATTTAGTAAATATTGATTTAGGTGAAGAAAATGATGTAACAATTAAAATGCCTTTTGGAATAAAAGCCGGTATTTTAAAAGTTGCTTGTTATGGAGAAATAGCTGAGGAAGATGAAGATGGAAATAAAATATTTGTAAAAAAAGCAGAAACAAATATTTGCAGTATTCCGATAGCAGAAACAGGTATAGATGGTGAAGGTTTAGAAATTGGCATTGTTGGTGATAAGAATTATGTACATGAGCAATTACAAGCATCTAATGAATGGAGTGTAAATCATAAATTAAAAAAATATCCAAGTGTGTCAATTATAGATAGTGCAGGTACAAATGTAATAGGAGAGGTTACATATTTGGATGAAAATAGTTTGAGAATAAATTTCTCAAGTATAATGAGTGGTAAGGCATTTTTGAATTAAGAATTGAGGAGGGTAAAATGATATACTTAGTTAATTTAAATTTATCAGGGAACGAATTGCAAAATGCTGTAATACAACCTGTTGGTGTGTTACCTGGAAGTGCAAAAGAAGGCCAAATTGTTTATAATTCTTCTGAAAAGAATTTATATATTTACAATGGATCAGCATGGAAAGTTGTTGGAAAAGAATATACTTTACCTGTTGCATCCGCAGATACTTTAGGAGGTATTAAGGTAGGTGCAGGACTTGTAATAAGTGAAGGTGTTCTTAGTGCAACAGGTGGTGGAGTTGCTGATGCTGTAGAATGGGGAGGTGTTTTAAATAAACCTTCAGATTTAGTACAAGATTCTAATTATGTACATACTGATAATAATTACACTAATACAGAAAAAACAAAATTATCAGGAATTGCCGCAGGTGCACAAGTTAATGTTATTGAAAAAATAAGTGTAAACGGAGCACAGCAATCTATTTCTGAAAAAGGTGTGAATATTACAGTTCCTACACAAGCTTCTGATATTAATGCAATACCTTCTTCAGAAAAAGGTGTAAATAACGGAGTTGCATCATTAGATGAAACAGGTAAAGTACCTTCCGCACAACTACCAAGCTATGTGGATGATGTTGTTGAATATGATTTAAAAAGTAATTTTCCTGAAACTGGTGAATCTGGAAAAATATATATTGCAAAAGATACAAATTTAACTTATAGATGGTCTGGTAGTAATTATGTAGAAATTTCTCCAAGTTTAGCTTTGGGTGAAACATCTTCAACCGTTTATCCTGGAGACAAAGGTAAAGTTGCATATGATCATAGTCAAATAAAAACAGGCAATCCGCATGGAACAACTTTAAATGACTTTGGGGTTACGTTAAGCTCACAACAGATAAATTCCTTGCCTGATAATATACAGCAGGTTCAGGAATCGTTTGATGGCCTTTCTAATGTTGCTAAAAGTGGAAGTTATGAAGATTTATCAAATAAGCCTAAGTTAGTAAAGATTCAAGAAGGTACACTTCTAAAAACCGAAATAACAAAAACAATTAATGTTACAGGAGGAAAAATATTCTCTGTAATGATATATGATTCTGTTACTTTTGAAGAAGTAATGACAGATAAAACTTATAATGCTGTAAGAAGCCAAGTAAAAATTGATATTGCAAAAGTTCCTACAAATGATTTAACAATTGTTGTATCATATATTGAGGTAGATGCATGAAAAACTTATCCAATGTGACAGAAATACAGGATATAGTAACAAAAGAATATGTAGATTCCAAAATAGTAGGATTGACTGAAGAAGAATACAATAATTTACAAACAAAACAGCAAGGTGTTTTATATTGTATATATGAGGAATAAAAATGCTTTACATAAACCAAAAGAAAATAAAAGGAGTAAAGCTTAATAATAAAGAAATAAAAAAAATTTATTTAAATGGAAAAATAGTATACGAAAAAATATATTATTTTAGTTTCGATCAAGAAGAAGCCGGATGGGATAAAGGTGTTTGGTTTGTTGAAAAATAAAATTGTAATGAAATGGAGAAAATATGAGTAAAAAAATAGAAGATCTTTTGTATAAAAGGTGTGGGGATCCTAAAAATACTTATTATTCTACTCAAGTAATAACACAAAATGAATATTGTGGTGTTAAAAGATGGAATGATGCAGGATATTTAGGTGAAGGTGTTGTTGTTTGGACAACGGAAAATCATAAAGGTGGTCAAGGTGAACATGGTTGTAAAACACATGATCGAATTTTTGATGCCGCTCCGGGTGCAACTATCATAAATGCAAGCATTTCTTCCATTTATGATAATGAAAAAATAGAAAAATTTGAAGTTATATATCAACCGTCACATGATTCTAATGAAAGAATCAAATATGATCCAGAAGAGTTTATAAAAAAGTTTAAAATTAAAATTATAACGAGATCAATTGGCGGTGGATTCTTTGAAGATCCTACAAAAAGCCCAATGGGAAGATTCTGGAAAGAAATGCAGGATAAATATAATCTTATTTTCTTTAATTCTTTTGGAAATAAAGGTAATGAAAATAAAGATGATACCGGAGATCTTGCTATTTATGTTCAGGCATGCCATTTGGACAATAAAGGAAAGCCTGTGAGGGATTATTATTCCTCTACAGGAATTTCGGATCATAATTTTATTGACTTTAGAGGATGGGATAGTGGTACTTCTTTTTCAGCTCCATATTTGGCAGGTAAAACGGCATTATTAATTGAAAGATATGGAGATTTAACACAAGAAGATGTTGTTCAATATTGGAAAGATCATGCGGAAGACTTGGATGATGAAGGGTATGATAAGTATACAGGTTTTGGGCTACCAATTTTAGGTGATGTAAATGAAGAATATGTTTTTCCAAGCAAAGAAGGAAATAAAGGTGAAGATGAAATGAAAAAGTTTAAAGATGTACCAGAAAATGCATGGTATAAAGAAGCTGTAGATTATGTTGTTGAAAAAGGATATATGCAAGGTGTTAGTGAAGATGAGTTTAAACCTGATTCACCTTTAACAAGAGCACAATTGGCACAAGTTTTATATAACTTAGATAAAACAAAATAAATAAAATAGTTTAATTTTAAAAGGGAGGTGATAAAATTGGCAGGAATTAATGAGTTTTTAGTATTCAATGAAAATAAAAATAATACTTTAGAAAATGAAGCTTATTCTACTGATAAATAAAGAATTAATGGTTTAACCTCAGGCATAGCAAGGTCAAATTTGCAAAATAAATTCCAAAGAAATGTATCTGTAATGACTTCTACCATAGGGAAAATCATATCTGATAGGAATTTAAATGCAATTGAGGATGTAAATGAGTTAGAAGAAGCATTAAAATTTACTTTCGGTAATGCAGGTGGTTGGAAAGTAACTTCTGTTAATTTCAATGTAAGTGATTGGATTGTGGATGATACATTAAAAAAGTATGTTTGTACAAAAACAATAAATGGTATAACTTCGGATGAAGAAGAGCAACTTATAATCACGATTCCAAAAATAGAAACAATGGATTTGTTTATGAAATTTGGAATAACAAGTTATAATCAGGCAACAAATACATTAAAATTTAAATGTAAAAGAAAACCTAATAAATTAGTAAAATGCTATGTAGTTTATTGCTATTTAAAATGAGGTGAAATAATATGTTATTAAATCCATTAGGTATGTATTCCTCAGGTGGTACAATTGAGGGGGGCTCTGGAGGAGCTAAAGAATTTTAAAGAAATAAATACCGAATTAAGTGTTGATAGTACATCAGAACCTTCTAATATTAAAAATGTAAATTTAAAAACAATATTAGATGTGCAAGGTTCAGGAATCGTGCTTGCTTGCTTTACTAATATAGTGTCAGCTTCAAATGTTAACATTGAATTTGTAATAATTAAGGTTACAATTGATGGAGAAATTGTACTTTGGGCTTGTAATAGCTTTTGCAATGGATTTGTTTATAGTCAAGGTATAAATGTGGAATTTAATAATCAAAATAATTATTTAGATATATATGGAACATCTGATTCAATTAGTACAACTAATGCTAAAGTTAATTGGAAGACTATTGATGATTGGGATGTAACTTGTACAAAAAGTCTTGAGCATGTTTATACTGTGTTAGATTTGCCTATAATTTTTAATGATTCATTGAAAGTACAAACATATTCATTTTGCTTAGATACTTCTAAACCAAGAAAATATGAAGTATATGTAAGATATAAATTAGATGAGTAGGAGGATGCAAAATGAATATAATAAATCAATATGAAAAAGAAGGTTATATTTTTACTGAATATGATAACGGCACTGTTACAAAAGAAATAAAGCAAGTAAGATCTGACAAGCAAACTGATAATGTTTTGTCTGACACTGAAATAGCAATACTTGATACTTCTTTAAATGTAGAGTATTTAGTTTGCTTGTCAGATTTAAATATATAACTATTTAATATTTAAGGAGGTATTTATTATGACGTATGAAAGATGCAAGAAATTAATTCAGACTGGTAATTATGAGCAGGAAGATATGTTAAAGAAACTTGATGTATTTCTTTTAGCTGACAGAATTACAACTGAGCAATACAATGAGCTTACAGGCATGATGCAAAAGAAAGAATAAATTCTCTTATATGGGAGGGAAACATGGCTGGGATAAATGAGTTTATGATATTTGATGAAAATAATCAAAATTCAATGACAAATGAAACTTATAGCGCAGATGAACAAAGATTAAATGGTGTAGGGGGGCTTGCAAGATCAAGTCTTTATAACAAGTCCATTAGGCAAGCTACTATAATAGGAAATGCTATAGGTCAAATTATATCTGAAAATGGTTATAATGCTAAAGAAGATGCAAGTTTAAAAGATAATTTGCAAAATGGATTAATGAGATCTGATAATGTTAAGATACCGAATGATTTTGTTTCACAATTAGGTGGAAGTAATGTAAATGAAGTTTTAGAGAAATTAAATAAAAATTATAATGATTTTGCTAAAACAGTTATGAAAAGAAAATTAATAAAAAAATACAAAAATAAATATAGATGAAGATTGCTATTATTTAAATGAACAAGTTGCAAATTTGATAGAAAATATTGATATACAAGAGTTTAATAAATATATAAATTTGGAATTTGAGGTAATTGGAGAAGCAGAATTTGAAACTACAAGAAGTAATTCGCAAGTGTATGTTAAACTTTGTATCGGAAGAGAATTGAATGACGAACCGTATTCAACTGATAAATGTATGTTAATGAATTTCTATTTAGATTCTACACAATCAAAAAATAGAAAGTATAAGTTTAATGATAGAAAATTTTATTATATAAATAAGGAAATAAATTTAAATTATAATCATGTAGATAATATACCGGA
>ERZ827150.397-NODE-397-length-64819-cov-23.870700_pt1 | contig 64819 bp, 54 predicted proteins | sample MGYA00519779_ERZ827150 | MGnify/ENA primary metagenome ERZ827150 (study PRJEB31778, sample SAMEA3449267) | human gut metagenome | biome: human gut; feature: human-associated habitat; material: faeces | place: United Kingdom | collected 2010/2012 ...
ATTCGGCTGTACCCTTTTTTGCCTCACGGAGGGCGTCAAACTCCCGCTTCAACTCCGATCTGCTGTTTTCAATGGCCCGGTTGAGTTCTTGCGTATGTTGGACAGTTGCCGACAATGCGTTATCCGCACTAAACAGGCCCTTTACCCACGCCCCGATCTCCTTGCCGAATGCCGTCAGCAAGGTAATGCCTACAACCAAAGCCGTCTGCCACGAAAAAATGGAAGAAATAACCTGCCGGAACACAGGGATAGTCATTTTCCCTTCAGCTCGCAGCGCTTTATTATTGATCGAGGCCCGTTTCAGCTCATCGGCAAGCATCGGCAGGTTATTGCTAATAGCAAGGAAGAATTGCTGGGCAGACATTGTGAGCGACGGAAGTTCCCGGGCCACTTGCTGCACTTGGAAAGACAGCGGGCTCAACGCACTCGCATAATTGCCGACATTGGACCGGAAATTCAACAAATCCTGTTCGGCCTTGTTTACCTCCGTTTGCATATCACGCACCTGTTCGGCCAACTTCATCCCTTTTGCCGCCTTTCGGTCAGCTTCGGAGAGTGCATAATACTCTTTCGTCAACTTCGAAATATCGCTCCGTAGCTTATTAATAGACCCATCGAGCTGCGCATCTTTCTTGACCTGCTCGCTGATCTGCTTCATATATTGACGTTGCGCATCGGTCTTTTCCCGGATCACAGCTTTATATTGAGCCATTTTCTGATAATAATCCGCATCCTCTTTCTTGAGCTCCTTGATGGATTGCTTTGTTTCGTCTATCGCCTTTTGCGCCTCGGCCCAGCCTTGAACGAGTTTCGAGTATTCAAACTCAATCGTTATAATTTTGTGAATGGTATCTTGTGCCATATATCTTCATATGGATTAAATAGTTAATAATTTATTTCATACTGATCCAGCGTTCCGTCTCTTGGGTCACGCCCCAACTGTGTTCATCCGGACGGATCGGCTGGGCAGCAGATACACGTCCCCATTTACCACCGAGAAAATAGGGCCCTTTTGATTTGGAGACCTCAAAGCCGCACAACCGTCCATCATGCCCGAACAGTTTCAAAACCGTGGCGTTGTCAGTCGTAATGCTCGCCCCCTTCGCCGGAACCGATATTTGCCGAATAGCGTTGATCTGACCGTCCCGATTTCTCTGATATACAACAGCGACCAAGCGCTGCGGAACACGTCCCACCAAAGACGCAAGATGGCCCAATAGTCCATCGTCAGGGCAATCCACATATTGCAAGGATACGGTGTACTTACCCAAGCGAACCCGCCAGTCGGATGCACCTCCGGCAAAAATCTGGCTTCGGATACCGCATTCGGGATAAATTTTTGTTTCTGTTTTCATGTTTTAATACTTTTAATATTCAACTGTTTACAATTTGTTATAAACCTTTGTTTTGAAGATATACTTGAAGCCGTGGTCATGTTTGACTCCGAGCTTCCGATCCGCGTCCACAATAAGCTGTAGCAACTGCCCCCTCGAATAGCTTATATAGACCTCGGAATCGTCCCGCTGGCCTCCTCTGCGTTTTTCTTTCTGCTCACCCATTGTTTCCCCGAATTAATCACTACCTTTGTATTGGGTTCAGGGGTGATCTTTCGGGGTTGCCTCTTTTGCTTTTTAAAGATAGACGGGTGCAAAGCCCGCCTATCCTATTTTTGGGCCTGCCTTGCAAACCTTAACAGGCATTCGGCAATCTCTACGGCCTTATCCGGTGTAAAGGTAACAACCGCTTCGGGTGTATCGTCGTCGTTATCCTCGATAAGGAAATACACCTCGGAGGGAGCCGGACGGCCGTTTACGGTCACTTCGGCAACTCCGAACGTAAAGGTTGTGCCGTCGTGCTTGAAAATCCGGCACGGCAAAAATGCCATCTTTTTCTTGTTCTGTTTCATAATATTTTTCTATTTATATTGGTTTTGTATCGTTTGGGGCGGGTGGGGTCACAAAGTCACACCCCTATATAAGGGGTTGTGACTGTGACCCGCCTCCCACAAGCCTGTAACATAACATAGATATTTAGAAAGGTTCATCACTTAATTCAGGTTGTATGACCTCAATTTGAGAGATTGGAAGATAGTAACCGCCGGCTTGATTCTTTACAATACATCCGGCTTTAGTTGCCCGTGAAATCTTCATCTTTGCTCCACTCTCTTTTACTGCCAATTTTTCCCGAATCATTTCCGCTAATTCGGAATGCGAATACACTTTACCCGCCTCCATGATCTCGGTAAAAACATTCTCTTTGGGTTGAGGTGCCGGAATACTGCATAACTCCGGAAGCCCGGAAGCGTTGATTTGAAATGCAAACTCTGTGAAAGGCTCATTACGGCAGTACTGCGGGTTGACTATCGAGGTATCACCATCGGCTTTTACAAGCATCACCGTTTCCGATTTACGCAGGAGTGCAGAGCCGAGGTGTCCCCGGGCTTTATCGCCCCCGGGGTTTGTATGAAGCACACAAAGAATATGGTTATCGTACTCCGAGCTCCAGCGCATCAACTCACAAGTCAGGGCCTCCGATTCATGCAGGTCGTTCGGATCATTGCAAAGGTCCGCCACGCCGTCGAGAATCAGCAGATCGGGTTTATACCGACGTAATATTTCACCCGTAACCTCCCGGCGCTGGTCAGGCGTCAGCTCACGCAGAGCAGCCACAACGAGCTGATCGTGATTGCGGTCTGTCGGCAAATCAATACTGCGCAGAATCCGCCGGGCAACCTTATGGACGTGAGGGCGGCTCTGTTCGGTATCAACATATGCTATCTTCCCAGTCGCAGGTGTATCAAACCCCAGAAAATCGGACGAGGAGAGGAATCCGGAAGCAATAGCAGCGGTAAGAAAAGTCTTGCGGCTTTTGGCTAATCCAACAACAGTAGACACATTGCCCCGGGAAGCGATTAAATTGCCCCAAATTCGCATGATCGGCTGCGGGTCGGGCAGTTGCTCCGCCAAGTCGATAATAAACGCAGAAATGTCTATTTTGGACGATTCGGGCTTATTCATGATAACATCATCTACAAATCCCATATCCCTCACACTTTGAAGTTGTCCAATCCATCGATAATATGCCGGAAGGTCAACCGAGCGACGGCCTTATTGCTTCGAATACAGCGGCCAATTTCCAGCAGTTCATAAAGGTCTTTCTGCGGATCCTCCAGCTTGGTAGTATAAACCAAATCGGCCAAGTCCACCCGTTCAATCTCGGGGCGATTAGTGAGGCGCATTCCGACAATCAGAACATCGGCACGATCTTCGACATATAGGGCCTTATACAACGTATCTCGCAGTAAAATCAATAACTGATTATCGACCTTGCTGTCGTTCAGGTCCACGCAATTATTCAGAGCATCTATTTGGGATTGGAGCTTTGCCACAATGTAAGGCTTCGCATCGGACCGCTGACGGTAGCGGGCCAACTCTTGCATTTTATCGAGCTTAATGGTTTCGAGAGTCTCCATAGGTTATTTCGTTTGGGAATGTTTCGCCGTACCACTCGACGAAGGTTGTGAAATCCTTGGCAACAAAGTATAGGCCACCTGCCCGCTCAATAGAAGCCTGATAGCGTCGTTGCGCCTCGCTTTGGCGGTCGGCCCCTATCTTCACCTCAATTTTGACACTACGGCCTGCAATCGTGGCCGAAATATCCGCACTCCCGGGCGTCGAGGTGGATTTGCCCCACCTCAACGTCCCGATCTGACGTTGGCAGCCCGCCACATCGAAGGTCTTGCGGGTATCGACTGGACGCCCCATAGTGTTAACCCGCTCGGCTTGCCAGCCCTTGATTTGGAGATAGCGGATAATACACCGTGTCAATCCATTGGCCGTATCGTCCCGGTGTTTGGTCGGAACAACTGCGGCCTCGGGGATTGTCGGATGTTCCCGACGGTATGCCTTCAGCTCCAGACACTCCAGCATCTTCACCGAAGGGCTTTTGACGTAACGGGAACAGGTCAGCATACCGAATCCCCTCCGTGGATGAAATAGCGTTTGAAACGCATCTTGTTCTCATGAACCCATACGTCGGCCACATCGATTCCCATTTTGCGGATATAGCGGATTGTGCTGCGGGGGTCGGGAATATTCAGCCGCTCGGCGATATCGAATGTTGCCCATTGCCCGCCGCAGATCAGCATCGAAAAGACCCGAAATTCATTGTTGTTGAGATAAAATTCCTTACCTTTGTACAGGACTTGATAGAATGCCCCTGCGTGCTTGCCTTGAGCACCGGGGGCGTGCTGTTTCTGGTTCATACCTCCGGATTATTTACGGTTGGCACTTTCGGCGATAGCCTCGGCGGCTTCGCGGTAACGTTTAGCAGGGTCCTCGATTTGATTCTGAACCCATACCGTCAATTCTTTGCGGCTGAACAATAGGCGCCGCCGTACTTTCTTGTACGGGATACGCTTGTAATAGGCCAAATTGTACAGATTGCTGGGTGTGGTAGGATACCCCAATCCCTCCAAGAAATTAATGGCCGCCTCGAGCGTCAGAGCGTCCGCCGCTTCCTCCGCCGGGGCTTTATAATTCGCCAGTTCCGGGATAATGGTGCGCACCGCTGCGTAAATGCACCCTTCCAATTCTTCGCGGGTTGTCAAAATGATTTTGCCCACTCCCGCCGTCACAGTGTCTTGTAACATAACAAGAATATTTTAATTATAAAAAAATACATTGTGTCCGGACTATTCCGTAACCACATTGCAAAGGTGGGAAATGCGGCAATCACTTTTTGTGATTAAATTATTTATTCACATTTATTCACATTTCACAACACTGATTTACAGCAACTTACAAATTGTTATTCTCGTGCACATTTTGTGGGTAGAACAAAAAAAGAATGCCGTAAAGCATTCTTTCGTATGGTTGCGATATTGTTTGGCTACAAAGATTTTCCGCTGTATGTGCGTGCGGGCAAATCGCAACCTTTCGGGATGGTGTTTGCCGGGTGTGTAACGACGCTAAAATCGGTAAAGTTGTGTCTAAATTGTGTACCGGAGCTAAAAAATAAAACCACCTACATCGCTGTAAGTGGTTGATTTTCAAGTAGCGGGTCCGAGACTTGAACTCGGGACCTCATGATTATGAATCATGCGCTCTAACCAGCTGAGCTAACCCGCCATTGCTGAAAGCGAGTGCAAAGGTAATAGAAATTTTCAATCGTGCAAAATCTTTCGGCAAAAAAACACCGTAAAATTTATGATTCCGGGTTGTGGCATTGATTTTGAGCGCGCTACGGAAAAACCGCAATCTATGTCTCTTACCCAATCGGCGCGTGCCGGAATCCGTGATGCGCTCGGTGTTGTCAAACTCATCGCCGGACTGGTGCTCCTCGTGGCCCTCTCGTGGGAGATCATTGCCGGCGACCATGTCCACATGTCCCGCACCTACCTTGCGATCCAGTTCGTCGTCTGCCTCGTTTTCCTGTGCGATTTCTTCGTCCGCTGGGCCGCTGCCGAACGTCCGGGCCGTTTTTTCTGGCGCAACCTGCCGTTCCTGCTGCTTTCCGTACCCTACCTGAACATCCTGGCGTGGAGCGGCGTCGACATGACCCACGACTGGGGCGTGCTCGTCGGGCTTATCCCGCTGCTCCGGGCCTTCCTGGCCATGGTGATCATCGTGCGGTGGCTGGTCTCCGAAAACAGGATGCGGAGGCTCTTTTTCGCCTATATCTTCACCGTCGTCATCTTTACCTATATCTCCGGGCTGGTGTTCTACGACTACGAGGTGCTCGTCAATCCCAAGCTCCACGGCTTCGGCAATGCGCTCTGGTGGGCGTGGATGAACGTCACGACCGTCGGTGCGGAGATTTTCCCCGTCACGGCCGTCGGCAAGGTCTTCTGCGTGCTGCTTCCGTCGTTGGGCATGATGTTCTTTCCGATCTTCACGACCTATGTCCTGCAGGAGTACACCCATAAGAAGGGAGAGTAGCCTTCTGTAAACCTCCCGGCCGTTGTTACGGCCGGGAGGTTAAAATTGCCGGAACAGCGTTATTTTACGCTTTTCGGCACACGCGGCTCCGTTAGGACCGGGCGGCGATCCCGTTCAACCCGATCAGCTGCACACGCTGTTCCAGGTCGCCGACGTCGGGCCGCGAGTGCCGCTGGGTGAACGAGCGGTAGTTGTAGACGGTGCGGATCGAACAGTGCAGCAGCGCGGCGATGGTCGCCGTGTCGGTGATGCCCAGGCGGATCAGCGCGTAGATGCGCAGCACGGTGGTCAGTTCGCCGTCGTGACGCCCCTCGGTGCGGGCCTCGTCGGCAAGCAGGCCGTTCATCTCGTCGATGAACGAGGGAAAAAGCCCGAGGAAGGTCTTGTCGAAAAGCGCATAGAACTCCTTCAGCTCGTCGTTGCGGACGTTGCTGCGGGCGTATTCGCGGCGGAGTTCGGCGATCCGGTCGTCGCGCAGCATCTTGTTGACATACTGATACGTACCCGAGAGTTTGTTGATATATTCCGAAATCGTCTGGAGAAAGCCCCCGATATAGACCTCCTTGATCCGGTTGGCATCGGCGATCCGGAGGTTCTGCGCGCTCAGGCGGTCGTTCGTCTCGCGCAGGATCCGGGCCAGGCCGTTGAGTTTGTCGTTCGACTCGCGGAGGGTTTGCTGCACGGCGCAGAGCTTCCGGTTGCGGGACAGCACGTAAAGCCCCGCGGCGACGGCCGAGACGAAAAAGAGCAGGATGACGACGATCAGCACGATGTACATCGTGTGCAGGCGGGCGTTGCGCTCGCTGTAAGCCGCCTCGATCTGCGGCAGGATGGCCATGTCGCGCCACGAGCGGCTCGGGGAGTTGAAAAAACGCGTGTCGCGGATCGCCACGCGGATATAATCCATCGCCCGATCGACGTCGCCCCGGTTGAAAAGCTCCTCGGAGACGGCGCACAGCGACCCGTGGTCACGCACGGCGGACTGGATGTCGGCCATGGCCGAACATATGAACCAGGCGAGTTCCTCGTCGGGACGCCCCGCCTTCCCCTCGAGCTGCGCCTTGTGGTTGGCGGCCTTGGCGTAGGAGTGGGAATCGGAAGGGACCGAGACCAGCAGGCTGTCGCAGAGGGTCGAAGCCTCGGACCAGTCCTTGCGAACGATGGCATCCATATACCCGTAGTACAGGCTCGTGAAGGTGTCCTCGCTGATTTCCGCCGCGCTGACCGCATAATAGTGCTCGCGCCGGCGGAAAAGGTCGCGGCGTTCGCCCGGCTCGGTCAGGGCGTAGAGTTCGCGGTTCATGCGATGCCGGGCGACATAATAGGATTGCAGCGTCCGGCGGCTGACATGCACCGTGTCGCGGATGCCGCTCAAGATCTCCTCGGCCTCGTAAAAACGTCCGCCCAGGCTGTAACAGAGCGCAATCCCGGAGCGGGCACGCATGATCAGGTCGTTGTCGCCGGTCTCTTCGGCCAGCGCAAGACTTCGCCGGAGGTAGAGAAGCGCGAAGTCGCTCTGGTAGGAGTTGTAATTTTCGGCGAGCCGCTCGGTCAGGTCGAAACGCTCGCGCAGCGAAAGCCCGTCGCGGGTCAGAGCGCGCTTGAGCGAATCAATGCGGGATTCGCGCCGCGCCGTGTACTCGCCGCTGCGGGCGATCACCCGGTCGAGACTGCGGAACAGCTCCTGCAGGTCGGTCTTTTCACCCGGGGAAGCCGGAGCCGCGGACAGCGCGGAGAACAACGCTGCGGCAAGAAGGAGGATTTTCATTTCAGGTTTCGGTTTAATACAAACATAGCGTTTTAATAGCACAAAAGCAAATCAGAAGAAAGGACCTGCATATTATAAATGTATTAAAAAGTAAAATATCAAAGTTTCAGCATTTACATAACGCACGGGGGTGCAAAAATCGAACATGCTGACAATAAACAAGATAAGATTTACATTCATTTACATTTTCGGGCAAGGCCCTTTCCGCATATTTATTAAGGGCTATCTTTGTAATGAAAATATTTTCAATATTCACCCGAAATTTAGCTAAAATTTTCCAAACTTTTTCAGACCAATTAACCTAAATGCTATGAGAACAACTCTATCTCTGAAAATCCCGAAGAGGAGCGTCACCCCGCTGATCGCGGTACTGCTGCTGACCGGCACGGTATCTCTGGGCACAGCCTGCGACGACGACAAGGACTACTCCCGCAGGGAACACATCGAGTGGTCGAACTCGCCCGAGTTCGAAGAAGCGCTGACGGGAACCCTGCACATCCCCGTCAGAGCGTCGAAAGAGCAGGAAGCCACTCCGTTCAAAAGGTCCATCTATATCAGAAGCAATGTGGCTTATCAGGTCGGATTCGAAGGCGAAAAGGAAGAGTCCGGAGAACTGCCGGCCGAGGAGTGGCTCAACGTCGACGAAATCAAACGCGGCGTCAGGCCCGGAATCGACGAACTGGTCCTGCTGATCACCCCGCACACGGAGTCCTACGTAGAACGGAAAGGGTGCATCTCGCTGCACACCGACGTCGAATTCCTCAATGAATTCATCGCCGTGGTGCAGGGATTCCCGAAATACACCAAAGATTACGAGGGCAACTTCGACTGGCTGAAGTACGGTTCGGCAGAACCTCTGGAGACCCGGGGCGAAACGCCGATCGACAGCTGGACCGCCGACCAGAAGAAAATGGGGCTGGAATCGACGCCCGCACAGGAGGGAGGCACGGCCTACTGCTACGGCAAAAACGGCTACGTCAAACTCGGCGACGACGCCGGACACGGAGCCAACCTGCTGACCCCGTACGATCCGGGCATCCGGAACGACACGGCCGCCATGGTCCGTTTCAACGCCATCGCCTATGCGGCGGCCGACGGCACGAAAGACAACGACGAACTGACCGTGCGGATCACGGGAGGCGGGCAGTTCGCCGACGGAACCACCGAGAAAACCGTCCGTGTGGGACACCTCGACCCCACGGCCGCGGAGCTTCCGACGGCCATGTGGAAAAACTCCCAGCAGGAGTTCATCATCTTCTCCCACCCCAAAAATCCCTTTACGAGCAACACGCGCATGGAACTGATGGCCGGCAAATACGAGATGGAGAGCGGCAACACACGCATCTTCATCGACAACCTCTACGTGCTGCGCCTGAAATGGTACGATTTCGAAGACCTGTTCGGCAAACTCCCCTGGGAACAGAATGCCCCGCGACACTAAAAACCCAAACTACGACATACGATGAAAAAATTCTACACCAAGCGCTTCAGCCTGATCTGCGCCTTCGCCGCCTCGGCCCTATTGCTCGGGGGGGGGGTGCAGCGAGGATGAAACGGAGCCGGCTATCGGCTCGAAAGGCGTCAGCAGCGAAGTCTTCGTCTCCAGCGACGCAGGCTCCCGCACCATCAAGGTAGAGACCTCCGGACCGTGGCAGGCGCGGCTCACGCCCGAGACCAGACTCTGGGTCTCGGTCGACGGCGCCGACAGCGGCGAAACGGGCGGCTCGCTCAACCTCAATTACCGGACCAACAACTCGCTTCCCCGCAAGGGAACCATCCTCGTCTCATCGGCCCGCCAGCAGGTCGTCGACACGATTTACCTGATGCAGTACGGCACGACGCCGCTCCTGGAGTTCAAGTACATCGGAAAACAATATTCGTCCGTTAGCACGATCGACTCCGTTGCGATCGACACCAACATTCCGCTGTCCAAAAAAATCTACTGGACGGTCGTTTACGACGAGAATTCCGCTGCCGAACCGTGGGCCGACAGCGTCAGCTACGCCCAGGATTTCAAATATTTCCGGTTCCGGATCGCCGACAACAAGAAATTCGAGCCCCGCGCGGCGCGATTCCGGCTCCGATTTCAGGACGACTGGGGCGAAGATCACACAACCTATTTCACAGCCTATCAGGGTATCCCGGGCGGTACGGCGGAGACCCGCGAGATGACCTTCGAGGAGCTGCGCGGGCTGATCGCGGAGGCGGAAGGCGAGATCACCCTCGATCAGGACATCGCCGTAAGCGGCACGGTCATCAGCGACTGGGCCTCGCCCAACATGGCCGGAAGCCCCATGCCCAAGGCCGCGGAGAAACCCGACCTGGGCATCAACGACTGCACGGCCTACATGCAGAACGCCGACGCCTCGCTGGGTCTCGCCCTCGTCACGACCGACGCCCAGCAGAACAACCTGCAACGATATGACAAACTCAAACTCTGGTGCAAGGGCCTCACGCTGACCAAGCGGAGCAACCCCGAGCGCTACACGCTCAGCGGCGTGACGCAGGACCACATCGTCACCAAAGAGGCCGGGACGGCCGAAGAACTGCCCGCGAAGCGACGCTTCATCGACCAGCTGACCGACGCCGACATCTACACCCAGGTGACGCTCAAACGCTGCCAGATGGCCGTGCGCACCGGACGTTTCATCCCCGTGCATATCAACTACACCAACAGTTTCAACAACTACTACCCCGCAGCCGTACTCGACCGTCACGGCGACATGATCTACCTGATGACCAACCACGGCTGCGACTGGCGTTTCAAGGAGATGCCCGACGGCGAGGGAACGACCACAGGCATCATCGTACACGAGCCTTACACCTTCTTCGAGCGGGGCGGCGACATCGGCCGTTACCAGATCCGCAACGTGACGCGCGAGGACATCGCGCTGGACGAGTCGGCCGACAACGTCTTCTCGGCCGTGGCCGTGGAGTGGAGTCCCGACGGCAGCAAGGACCCCCGCGCCTACGCATTCCCGCAGTATCCGCATCCGGCAACCGACAGCGGTCAGGCGCATTGCGTGGCCGCAACGACGGGTTCGGGACTCTCGTTTATGAGCACCTACGCCTGGCTGGCCGTCGGCAGCGCCTACCGGGCCGCCGAAAACGGGCTGACCATCAACAACGCCTCGTGGGGCCACAAACAGCTGTGGGACACGGCGAAGAACACGGGAAACTCCCTGATCTTCGAGTTCTCGACGCAGGGCGTCAGCTCCACGCAATGCTCCTTCGTCTTCACCTGCCGCTACCACTCGGCACAGGGCGGACTGCGCTACTGGACGGCGGAATATTCGCTCGACGGCGACAACTGGAAGAAGCTCACCGATTTCACGGTTCCCGACAACGGCAACTGGGGCAACATGCAGCTCGAGCAGCTTTCGGGCGACAAGAACGTGTGGATGCAGGTTCCCACCGAGATTCTGGGACAGAGCGTGGCATGGATCCGCCTGCGCCCCGTGCAGAACAAGATCGGCACGGCGACGACCTACGACACCGCGACCATCGCATCCAACGGACAGGTAGCCAACGCATTCACCGTCTCCTACGCAGCCCTGCGTTACAACAAATAAACCAGCGAACGACATGAAAACATACGACACGATACAGATGCTGCGCCGGCTGGCTTTCGGGGCGACGCTGCTCACGGCCACGGCCCTGCTGCCCGCCTGCGACGACGATCCCGCCGCACCGGACGAGGAACTGACGACCGATCCGGGAACGAGCGTCCAGCCCGAAACCCTGCGTTTCATCAGTTACAATATTCTCGAGGGCATGAAGCTCGACAAAGCCCAGAACTTCGACAACTTCGTCGACTGGGTGAAGGAGAAGGACCCCGACTTCATGGCCCTCTGCGAGTGCAACGCATTCACCGAGGAGTCGCTCACGGCCCTTGCCGGCCGCTACGGGCACCCCTACGCCGTACTCTGCAAGGAGAGCGGATTTCCGGTGGGGCTGACGTCGAAATACCCCATCGAACTGCGCAACCGCCTGCTCGAAGACGTTCCCCTCTGGCACGGAGCCATCCACACCCGCATCAAGGACATCAACGTCGTGGTGCTGCACCTCTATCCCTTCGGAACCTATCCCAACGGGCAGGGCGCAGCCGGGACGGGCAACACCTACCGCGACCGGGAGATCAACTGCATCCTCGACAGCACCATCCGCCGCTATCCGGTGGAACCGCTGTGGCTGATGGCAGGCGACTTCAACTCCTATTCGCCCAAGGATGCCGACGCGATGCCCGCGAACACCTATTTCGAGACGCATTCGATCGTACTCAAGAGCGGCTACTGCGACGCCCTGCGCGACCGCCACAGCCAGTTCTTCCACACCGTTCCCACCCCCTACAACGGCGAATCGACGGCGGATCAACGGCGGATCGACTTCATCTACGCCTCGCAGGCCGTGATGCGTGAAATAACCGACTCGCGCATCATCTACGACGAATTTACCGCCACGCATTCGGACCACTACCCGGTGATGATCGAATTCCGCCACTACCCCTCCGGGAAGCAAGCATCAGGAGTTGCACTTAAATAAAAATTCGCATGAAACAATATATCATATTACTGATCCTGCTGGTTTCGGGAGCGCTGACGGCAGCGCCTGCCTTCGCGCAGAAAAGCGGAACCAAACATACCGTAACGGGCAAGGTTACGGACCAGAGCGGCGAGCCGCTGATCGGCGCGACCGTACTGGTGACGGGCACGACGAACGGCGCCAGCACCAACGCCACGGGCGATTATTCGATCCAGGTTCCCGAAGGCGCTTCGCTGACCTTCCAGTACATCGGCTATGAAGCCAAAACCGAAAAGGTCGGCGCGCGCACGAAGGTCGACGTGAAACTCGAACAGAGCAAGCAGACCATCGACGAAGTGGTCGTGATCGGCTACGGCACGGTGAAGAAAACCGACCTGACGGGTTCGGTGGCCAACGTCAAGATGAGCGACATCAAGGACGTGCCGGTGGTTTCGGTCGACCAGGCCCTCCAGGGCCGCATCGCCGGCGCCGACATCATGGCCACGACCGGAGAGCCGGGCGCCACAACCTCGATCCGTATCCGCGGCACACGCTCGATCTCGGCATCGAACGAACCGCTGATCATCGTCGACGGCGTCATCGACGGCATTCACGACCTGAACGACATCAACTCCGCGGACATCGAGTCGATCTCGGTGCTGAAGGACGCCTCGTCGACGGCCATCTACGGCGCGCGCGGCTCGAACGGCGTGATCGTGATCACGACCAAGAAGGGCCGCGGCATGGACGGACGCCCCAACATCACCTTCAAGACCGACCTGGGATTTTCGCAGCTCCCGCGTCAGCTCGACATCATGGACGCCACGGAGTTCGCCCGCTACCGCAACGACTACGCCTATTTCTTCTCAAGCGCCGACGGCAACGATAAAATCGAACCCGACTCGCCGATGTCGAAATACCCCTTCCCCAACCCCGAGGCCAAAGGCGTCGGCACGAACTGGATCGACACCATCACGCGCACGGCGCTCTATCAGAATTACGACCTTTCGATTTCGGGAGCCTCCGCGAAAAGCTCCTACTACGCCTCGGCCGGATTCAACGAAACGCAGGGAATCATCGACAACAGCGGGTTGAAACGTTACTCGGCGCGCCTGAAAGTCGACCACGAGTTCGCCAAATGGCTCAAGGCCGGACTGAACCTGAGCTACACCTACCGCGATCAGGACGAAAACCTGGCCACCATCGGCGGAACCAACTGGTGGAACGCCGCCGTGTTCCTCAGCCCGTTCCTCTCCCCCACATCCGACATGAACGACCTGTGGTACTCGGGACAGAAATTCAACAACCCGCGCATCATGCTCGACCACTGCCTCAAGAACGCCCGGCGCATTTCGCTCAACAACAGCGCATTCGTCGAAGTGACCCCCGTCAAGGGGCTGAAGCTGCGCAGCCAGTTCACCTACTACTCCTACCAGCGCCACGGACGCTACTACGAGCCGGGATACCTGCCGGCCAAGAAGGAGAACGAAGGCGGTTACGCCAGCCGCGACGAGTACGACGACACGAGTTTCTCAAGCGAAAATACGGTCTACTACGAATTGCGCCCCAAGAGCGGCCACAATTTCGACGTGCTGGGCGGATACACCGCGCAGATCAAGTACGACAACAACTTGAGCATCACCGGGCGCGGCTACACGCTCGACGAACTCACCTGGAACAACATGGCCGCGGTTCCCGACAAGCAGAACACCTCGATCAGCACCAACCGCACGGACTGGACCAAGATGTCGGTGTTCGGACGTCTGAACTACAACTACAAGGAGCGTTACTACGTTACGTTCACGGCCCGTTACGACGGCGCCTCGAACTTCGCCGCCAACAAGAAATGGGGATTCTTCCCCTCGGCGGCCCTCCGCTGGAACATCGCCAACGAGAAGTTCCTGCAAAAAGCCAAGTGGATCGACGAACTGGCCCTGCGCGCCAGCCTCGGACGCACCGGTAACGACGCCATCTCGGCCTACCGTTCGCTGGCGGCCGTCGGCAACTCGACGAGCGGCTACCTGATGGGAGGCACGCAGCAGCTGGCGGTCTACCCGTCGCGTCTGGCATCACCCGACCTGACGTGGGAAACCTCCGACCAGTATACCCTCGGAGCCGACATCTCGCTGTTCGACGGACGGCTCAACGTCACGGCCGACGCCTATCTGATCAAGACCCGCGACCTGCTGCTGACCGTACAGGTAGCCTCGCAGACGGGTTACACCAACTACTTCGCCAACGCCGGACGCACCACCAACAAGGGATGGGAACTCACCGTCGAAAGCCGCAACATCGTCCGTCCGAAATTCCAGTGGTCGACGACCCTCACCCTGTCGCGCAACAGGCAGATGGTGGACGACATCGCCTCGGAAGACTTCGTGACAGCCTACTCGTCGCCGTCGTCGTCGGGAACCACCTACATGATGTACGGCTACAAGAAGGGCTACACGCTCAACGCCCTCTGGGGATTCCGCTACGGCGGCGTATGGCACAACCAGGAAGAGGTCGAGCGCAACAAGATCACCAAGGCCTACGCCTCGGCCAGCGGCAACACCTTCAAGCCCGGATACGCCCGCTATCAGGACATCAACCACGACGGAGCGCTGAACAGCGACGACCTGGTCTACCTCGGATCGGCCGACCCGGACCTCTACGGCGGTATCCAGAACACGTTCAACATCCATAACTTCACATTCAGCTTCTTCTTCAACTACTCGATCGGCGGCAAGATCTACAACGTCGCCGAACTCTGGATGGGCAACGGTTCGCCCTATACCAACCAATACAAGTACATGCAGAACTCCTGGCATCCGGTCCGCAACCCGAATTCGAACCTGCCGATGGCCGGCAGCTACGACGCCCTGCCCAGCGACCGGCTGGTGCACGACGCAAGCTACCTGCGGCTGAAGAACATCTCCGCGAGCTACACGTTCGACATGCGCAAGGCCACCAAAAACCGCCTGCGCGACATCCGCGTAAGCGTCAGCGGCGAGAACCTCTACCTGTGGAAGAAATACAACGGATTCGACCCGGACGTTTCGACATCGAGTTCCAACTCGGCCCTGCGGCGCGTCGACATCGGCGCCTATCCCAAGCCCCGGACCATTATTTTCAGCCTCCAGATCAGATACTAACAGCCAAGACCATGAAATCATACAGTTTCCTGAAAAAATACCTGCTGGCAGCCACGGCAACCGCCGCCCTGCTATTCAGCGCGTGCGACCTGGACGAACACCCCACGTCGTTCGTAGGCCCCAAGGAGTACTACAAGACCCGGGCGCAATGCCTGGCGGGCCTGAACGCCTGCTACATACCGATCAACAGCATCTACGACTACTGTTTCCTGATTATGACCGAAGGCGTCACCGACCTGATGTACATCGCTTCGGGGACCAAGGACGCCCAGCTCGACATATCCCCCGCGAAGCCGCTCAACGGCCAGAAGATATGGACCCAGTGCTACAAGGGCGTCATGTACTGCAACTCGACCATCGCCGCCATCGAACGTTCGCCCCTGAACGACATCAAGGAGTCTTCGGAAGCCGACAAGCTGCCGCTGCTGGCCGAAGGCGTGGTCATCCGCTCGTTCTACTACTGGCTGCTGACCTGCATCTTCGGCGACGTGCCCTTCTACACCAAGGAGGTCGCCGACCAACAGGTGATGCAGGAGATCGCCCACATGGGCCGCATGTCGGCAAAGGAGACCCGCGACTACCTGATCGACGAATTGCAGCGTTACGTGCCCTCGATGGACCAGGTGCGTTCGTCGGAGGTCGCGGACAACCGCATGGGCGCCGCGATGGGCTGGATGATGATTGCCAAGCTCGCGCAGTGGAACCACCGCTGGGACGACGCCCTCGAGGCGCTCGGCGAACTGGAGAAAATCTACGGCGACCTGCAACAGTATCCGCTCGAAGACATCATGTTCCGCAACAAGAACACCCCGGAGTCGATCTTCGAGGTGCAGCGCACCTACACGCCCGGCGGACTGTCCGTCACGACCAACGTGGCAGCCATCACCACTCCGTACCACAACGGCAAGGGCATCTACGACGGCGTGGAGATTCCCGAAATGGGCACGGGCATGACCACCTGGACCTCCATGCGCCCCAACAGCTACTTCTGCGACGGTCTCCAGACCAAAAAAAGCAACGACAAGCGCAAAACGCTGAACATGGCGTGGGAATACGACGGCAAGCCCTTCTCGGGCGTGGGAACCCGTCCGTGGCTCGGCCCGAAATTCTGGTGTCCGGGGATGCAGAACACCGCCGACTTCTCCAACCAGAAGGTATTCCGCTATGCCGACGCCATCCTGATGATGGCGGAGTGCTACGCCGAGACGGAGGACTCCGACGAGGCCGTCCGCTACCTGAACATGGTCCGGGAACGCGCCGGAACCACCGCCTACGTCTTCAAGAACAAAGATGCGCTTCTGGAGGAGATCCAGAAGGAGCGCGGACGCGAACTGCTGGGCGAATTCCAGCGCAAGTTCGACCTGGTACGCTGGGGAATCTGGTATCAGATGACCTACGAATACACCAACTACCCGACGCTCAAGGACAACATGCTCCCCTGCCACGAATACTACCCGATCCCCGACAAGGAGGTCGTCTATTCGGGCGGCGCACTCGACAACAAGGCCTATAACGAATACGGCATGTAAGGCCGACGGAACGAACAAAAAAACACAACGATGAAAAATAACCTTACAGACAGCATCTACAAAGCGTGGCGCACGGGCATCCTGCCCCTCGTCACGGCGCTGCTCCTGCTGACCGGATGCGAAATGGATTCGGACATGGACCTGCCGCTGAATGTGGATTCCAACAAATACACGCTGACTTCGGACGCCGGCTCCACCCAGGTGCGGATCTATTCCACCGGCGAATGGTCGGTCCGTCTGTCGGAAGACGTGGAATGGGCCTCCATCAACCGCCTGAACGGCTCGGGAAACACCCCCGTACTGTTCAAATACGGCGCCAACTACGGCGTGCCGCGCGCCGTGGACATCATCTTCACCCGCGGCGGACTCGAACAGGCGGTACGCATGACGCAGGAGGGCGAAGGCCCCATCCTGTCGTTGGAGGAGAGCCGCATCGAGATTTTCAGCAACCCCTGGGACCTCCGCATCGGGCTTGACAACAACCTCCGGGAGGATTACAAACAGATCCGGGACACCATCGTCTATTCGGTGATTCCCGACGAGGACGACGACGAAACGCCCGAGCCGGACGAGGAGTGGATCGAAAACCTGACCGTCGAAACCGACGCCGTCACGTTCAGCACCCTGAAGAACAACTCGCCGCGCAAACGGCAGGCCGCGATCACGCTGACCTATATCGACGCCAAGGAGAAGAAACACGCCGTCACGCTGACCGTCACGCAGGCGACCGAAGAGGCCTGCATGACCTTCACGCCCGACCGCGCCAAGACCACGCGCAAGGCCACGACCATCAAGGCCGAGCTGAAGCACAACCTGGGCAGCCTGCTCGGCAAGGTGGTCTGCACGCCGGTCTACGAAGGCGCGTCGGCCGACTGGATCGAGAACATCACGCTCGAAGACAAAGTGCTGTCGTTCGACGTGAAGGAGAACGACTCGGAAGGCCCGCGCAGCGCGTCGATCGCCTTCTCGCTGCCGGGAACGGCCGGAGAGCTTACGCCCGCGGCGCCGTTCGTCGTCGAACAGACCTACGAAGCCGACTACCGCACGCTGATCAAGGGCGAGAGCGGACAGGTCGTGATCAACAATCCCGAAGCCAGCTTCGAGGGCATCGTGATCAGCGACAAGGACAACGCCAACGTGGAGACGACGCCCAACACGGCACGCAACGCCACCGACTACACGGTGAACGCCAAGACGGCCTACGTGCAGATGCTCGACGGCAGCTACGGATACCGCCTGCAATTCGACGCGGCGGACGACAACACGCTGAAACGCTACTCGCAGGTGAAAATTTCGCTCAACGGCGTGACCCTCACCAAGGAGGCCGATCCCGAACGCTACACGCTCAGCGGACTGACGGCGGCCAACATCGTCAGCCAGACGCCCGGAACGGCCAGCGACCTCATCCGCAAGGAGAAGTCGATCGGCCAGCTCACCGACGAGGACATTTACACCTACGTCTCGCTCCGGGAGGTGGAATTCGCCCTGCCCGACGGCAGCTACACCAACGTCAACGAAGGCTATTTCGGAACGGCCAACCACACCAGCTGCGTACCCCGAACGCTCTGTGACAAGGACGGCGGCGCGATCTCGATGCTGGTCAACAACAAGACTCCCTGGCGGCGCGACGGCAGCGGCATGCCCAAAGGCAAGGGCACGTTGAGCGGCGTCATCGTCCACGACCTCCAGCCCCGCTACGGCTACACCAACGAGGGGTACATCGGCCGTTACTCGGTCCGCGTGCTCGAAAAGGAGGAGATCGACCTCGCCGCTTCGGAATCGAGCTCCAACCGCCAGACGCTCGTGGAGTGGAACTGGAACAACGCCGAGGTCAAGACCAACGCCGACGGAACGATCGCCCCGGATAGGGGCAACGGCTCGCTCTGGTGCACCGACCCCGCAGCCAAATACCTCCTGGACAACGAGTACAACGGACTCACGACCAGCGCCGGGCTGAACGGCAAGAACGCCCTGAAATTCGAGAACACCTACTGGTGGGACTTCGCCGAAAACACGGGCTACGCCGTGGCGCTGAAGTTCTCGACCGAGGGCGCCGGCGCGAACCTCTCGCTCAACTTCACCAACTCGCAGGGCAACGCCGGCGGCACGAGCATCTACGGCCCCGTCTACTGGCAGGTGGAGTACTCGACCGACGGGGTGAACTTCACCGTGCTGCCCGAATCGGGCTTCTGCTGCCGGCCGTTCGTCTATTGGCAGGGAGCAGGCGGCAAAGACCTCTCCTACTGCGCCGTCCCGGGCTACGCCGACCGCGTGTTCATCCTGCCGGACGCCCTGCGCAACCGCCCGGAGGTCACGCTGCTGATCAAGGCCCGGAGCACGCAGTGCATCGCCTCGAACACCGCCACGGTGGACCAGGGAGACACGGGCACGATCACATCCGACATGGCGGCCAACAAGCGTTCGCCGATGCGTTTCGGAACCATAGCCGTAAAGAGTAACAAATAAACCGCTCAGGCGGGGAGGGCGCGTCCCTCCCCCGCCGATGCGCGAAACCAAATTCAGACCACGATGAAACAGATAAAATCATTGTACCGAAGGCTGCTGCTCCCGCTGCTGGGCGGGCTGGCGCTCACGGCCTGCGAAAAAGACAACGGCGAAGAGACCCGCGTCTCCGAGTTCGGCCCCTACAAGAAAGAGATCATAGCCCCCTGGAAAGGCGGCACGGGGAGCATTCCGGTCCTCGCCAACCAACCCTACGACATCGAACTGATCAATCCCGACAACGGATGGCTCACGCTCGACACCGAGGGCCGCGGAACGCATTTCACGGGCGACGACTATTTCAAATTCCAGGCCACGACCAACGACGGCTTCCCCCGCATGGAGGGCATCCGCCTCTGGACCCACAACCGCGCGGATACCGTATACATCAAACAGGAGGGCTTCATCACCCCGAAACTGGACTTCTCGACCCGCAGCATCATGGTGCTCGGCGACGGCGGACAGGCGACGGCGCAGCTCTCCACCAACCTCGAACTGGAGGACCTCCGGCAGTCGATCGTCTACACGAGCGCCGACGAGGGCGGATGGATTTCGGACCTCGACATCAGCAACGGGTTCCTGATTCTCCAGACCGACCCCAACGCCGACCCCGAAGCCCTGCGCAACGCCCGCATCACCCTCAGCTACCGCGACGGGTGGAACCGGACCATCTCCTCGACGGTCTACCTCACGCAGGCCAACGCCAAGAACGAGTTCGGGCACGAAATCTCGTTCAGCGAGGTGCGCGACCTGGTGGGCATCGTCAACAAGGACGTCTACATCGAGGGACGCATCATCAGCGACATCGGCAACGGCAACAACGGCGAGAACATGATGACGGGACAGACCTCGATCGACTACACCGAGACCTACCGCACGGCCTACATCCAGAGCCTCGACGGTTCGCAGGGCTTTATGATCAAGACCGTGACCGAAGACGACAACATCTTCGAACGTTACAGCAAGGTCCGCATCCTGCTCAAGGGCGTCACGGTCGAAGCGGAGTCGAACCCCGAACGCTACATTCTCAAGAAAGTCACCTCGGCGATGGTCATGTCCTCGGTTTCAGGCTCGGCGGCCGACATTCCGCAGAAGGTGAAGCGCTACAACGAGCTGACCGACATGGACGTATACACCTGGGTAACGCTGGCCGACTGCGAACTTCCCGTACGCAAAGGCAGCCTGACGCCGATCAACGAAGGCTATGCACGCAGCACCAATGCCAACCGCGAAACGAAATACCCGATGCTGGTGCGCGACAAGAACGGCGACAGCTTCTACATGCTGACCAACACCACCTGCAAATACCGCCGTACCGGGGAAATGCTGCCCTACGGTTCGGGGAACATCTCGGGCGTACTGGTTCACGAGACCCACGACCGCTTCGTCTGGATGGGATCGAAGGACATGGGCGACATCGGCCGCTACCAGATCCGCCACCTCACCCGCGAGGACATCGCGCTGGAGAAGGATTTCGAGAACAGCTTCTCGGCCCTCCTGACCGAATACCGCTACGGCAAGCTCGAAAGCCACATCTTCCGCCCCACGACCGGCGACAACGGCTACCTGACCTTCACCCATCCCGACGAGAAATCGGGCAACGCAGGCTGGGGAACAAGCGACCCGAGCTACCTCGGCCCCATCGGCAACGAATCCAACCCCGACAAAGAGAAACCCTGGGGCGGCACCAATAAAGGCAACATCAACGGAAACGGCGTCGTCGAAAACGGCAAACAAATGTGTTCTGACCCCGGAACCAACAACGACGGCAAGGGAAACCTGACGAGCGCGGAATTCTCAGCCTGGACCAACAAGTGCCAGTGGTGGAACACCGAAACCGACCGCAGCGAAGCGTGGCTGCTCCACTTCTCGACGCAGGGCATCTCGACCGATGTGCTCTCGATGCAGGTAGCCATGCAGAACCGCAGCATCGGAGGCCCCCGCTACATCAGGGTCGACTGGTCGGAACACGGCGACAACAACCGCGACGACTGGAACCCGATCACCGAATTCCAGGTCCCCGACATCGTGAACTGGAACTACACCCTCTACTGGCAGTGCGCCGGCTACAAGTACATCAACGTACCTCTGCCGCTCGAACTGCTCGGCAAGGACGACGTATGCATCCGCTTCTCGGCCGCGAACAAGAAAGCCGGCGGCAAGGAAGACGGCGAGTTCGACGACCAGATCATCACCACCGGAGAGATCGCCTTCTCCTACATCGGCGTACGTTACAACAAATAACCCTATCCGGAAGCCCCGCCTGCAAACGTTTTGCAGGCGGGGCTTCCCTAACCGCTCAACCAGAATCCAAACCGTGAAACACCTTCTATTCCTGATTTTCGCCGTCCAGGCCTGTCTGCCGGGATTCGCAGCCTGCGACGGACGCGTCCGCATCGTACCCCGCCCCGCCGAGGTCGAAGAACTGCCGGGATCGTTCCGGCTGACGCCCCGAACGCCCGTCGTCATCACGGACGAACAGTTGCGCACGCCCGCGGAGATTTTCGCCCGCGCCGTCGGCAAGCTCACCGGAACCGAACCCGCCGTCACCGCCGCACCCGAAAAACACGCCGTGACGCTGCAACTGCAACCGGGCTACGAAGCCGAAGAGTACCTTCTGGAAGTCGGCAGACAGCGCATAACGGTCACGGCATCGACGCCCCAGGCGGTGCTGCACGGGCTTCGAAGCCTCCAGCAGCTGGTCGCCGGAGGAGAGATTCCCGCCTGCGTCGTCCGCGACAAGCCCACGTTCGCCTACCGCGGGGCGATGCTCGACGTCTGCCGCCATTTCTTCCCGGTCGAGGACGTGAAGACCTACATCGACATCCTCTCGCTGCACAAGATCAACAAATTCCACTGGCATCTGACCGACGATCAGGGCTGGCGGATCGAGATCAAAAAATATCCGCTGCTCACCCAGATCGGATCCCGGCGTGCGGAAACGCTCGTCGGACGCTACGACAAGAACAAAGAGGGCGTTTACGACGGCAAACCCTACGGCGGGTTCTACACGCAGGAGGAGATCCGCGAGATCGTCAGCTACGCCGCAGAGCGCCATATCGAGGTGATTCCCGAAATCGAGATGCCCGGGCACGGGCTGGCGGCGCTGACCGCCTATCCGTGGCTCGGCTGCACGGGAGGTCCCTATGCCGTATGGACCCATTGGGGCATCAGCGACGACGTTTACTGCGCGGGCAAGGAGACGACCTTCGAATTCATCGAGGACGTGCTCACGGAGGTGCTCGCGCTGTTCCCCTCGAAGCTCATCCACATCGGCGGCGACGAGTGTCCCAAAGGACGCTGGAAGGCGTGCCCCCTCTGCCAGCAGCGCATCCGCGAGGAGGGGCTCAAGGACGAATACCAGTTGCAGAGCTACTTCATCCACCGCATCGAACGCTGGATGCACGCCCACGGCCGGGAGATCATCGGTTGGGACGAAATCCTCCAGGGCGGCATTTCGAAAACCGCGAACATCATGTCGTGGAACGGAAGCGACCCCGGAATCAAGGCCGCACAGCGGGGAAACCCGGTGATCATGACGCCGAAATGGTACTGCTACTTCGATTACAGCCAAACCTCCGACCCGGAGCGTTACGAACCGCTGGGCAACACCCGCTACGTCTCGGTGCGGCAGGCTTACCGCCTCGACCCCTGCGACCGGCTCACGCTGCCCGACCAGAAACGGATCAGGGGCGTGCAGTGCAACCTCTGGACGGAGTACATCGCGGACATCCGCCACGCACAGCACATGGTCCTGCCGCGCATGGCGGCTCTCGCCGAGACGGGCTGGGCCAACGACCGCAAGGATTACAATGATTTCGTGCGCCGGATTCCGGCGCTGGTCGCCGTCTACAAGGCCGAAGGCTACAACTACGCCCCCTATCTGTTCGAGGGCATCGAATGACGCGCCGGCAGCGCTTCCGAAGCCGAACCCCCCGCAGGTCCTGTGACCTGCGGGGTGTTTTTCCATGCGCCGCCCGCCCAAAGCCCCGGCCACGCCCCGGACGCAGCCATGGGGACGTCGGCACGCGAAGGCGTCCCGGCCGAAAGCGGCTATTTCTCCGACACGTAAAACCACCGGCCCGTATCGAACTCGGCCCGGACCTTCCGGTTCTCCCAGTGGACGGAAAACACGAACAGGTAGTCCCGACGCCCTCCGGCGGTTTCGATCGGCAACAGTATTTTTATCTGCGTAAGCTTATCCGCATCCCGCAGGAGATTCTCGAATACCCACCGTTTGAGGTCGCGACTGTAAAAAACCCGGTTCTTGACGGCAAGCGACTCCGAAACACAGCTTCCCTTCACGACCACGGAAGGAACCTGCGCGTCGTGTCTGTCGAGCAGCTTCACACCCCGGTGAAACACCCCCTCTGCGGCATTCGAAACTCCATCCACGAAGACGGCCTCGTCCCAGATGATTCCGAAGTCGGAATCGCTCTCGTTGGTCAGGGAAAAATCGACATGCGTCGGCTCGAAGGTGAAAACGACGCGGATCGTGGAATCCCGGTAGCCGGGCGTGGTGAATCCCTGCTCATTCTCGGGATTGCCGATAACGCCGCCCCGGGCGCCATCGGTCTCGACAGATTCCAGACGAACCCGATAATAGTCCAACTCATATCCCTTCGGCCTCGCCTGCGGGGATAAGGGAAGCGACAGCAACAATGCGACAAACGCCAGGACAAGTCTCATAGCACCCTATTTGAAGTTTATCCGAATTTACGGTTTTATTTCCGATCCGCCAAATTCCGAGGCTCCGAAAGTTCCATTCGCGCCCTCATCCGCCGTAGACCATCCCGTCGCCGCACCATCCCGCCTCCGTCATCGCCGATTTTCGCCCCGCCGCCCGTGACTTCGGCCGCGTTCGGCAATGAATCCTCACCCCGAGCGCAAGTTACGTCGCATCGCTCGCCTCCGCCCGCGATAACCGCGCTCCGTGACTTCGGCCGCGTTCGGCAATGAATCCTCGCACCAAGCGCAAGTTACGTCGCATCGCTCGCCTCCGCTCGCGATAACCGCGCTCCGTGACTTCGGCCGCGTTCGGCAATGAACCGACAATCCCTGCGGGATCAATAAAAGAGGAAGGACGAAAGTTTCGAATCAATTCGATCTTCCGTCCTTCCTCTTTTATTCGCCTACGGCGTTTTGGCGGTCATTGCACTCACTAACTGCCGAAGTTGTCGTACAAGATATTCTCCGGCGGCACGCCGAGGTTGTCGAGCATCTTGACGACCGAAGCGATCATCATCGGAGGTCCGCACATGAGGTAGATGCAGTCCTCGGGAGCCTGGTGGTTCTTGAGGTAGTTTTCGTAGAGCACGTTGTGCACGAAGCCCGGCGTGTACTTCACTCCGGCGGCGTCCGCCTCGGGATCGGGACGGTCGAGGGCCAGATTGAACGAGAAGTTGGGGAAATCCTTCTCGATCTGGTGGAACTCGTCGAGATAGGGAACCTCCTTCAGCGCACGCGCGCCGTACCAGAACGACACCGGACGGTCGGTCTTTTCGGTCTTGAACAGGTGCATCAGGTGGCTGCGCATCGGAGCCATGCCCGCACCGCCGCCGATGAAGATCAGCTCCTGCGTCGAGGGCAGATTGTCCGGCAGGAAGAATTCGCCGTAAGGACCCGAAATCGTGATCTTGTCACCCGGCTTGCGCGAGAAGACATACGACGAGCAGATACCCGGGTTGACCTTCATAAAACCGCCCGTGGCCTTGTCGAACGGAGGCGTGGCGATACGGATGTTGAGCATGATGATGTTGCCCTCGGCCGGATGGTTGGCCATCGAGTAGGCGCGGAACGTCGGCTCGGGGTTGGTCGTCACCAGATCCCACATCTTGAATTTGTCCCAGTCGGCGCGGAACTTCTCGTCCACGTCCATCGACGAGAACTTGATGGCGTCGTACTTCGGAATGTCGATCTGGATGTAACCGCCGCTGCGGAACTTGAGGTTCTCGCCCTCGGGCAGCTTCACGACGAACTCCTTGAGGAAAGTCGAGATATTGCGGTTCGAGACCACGGTGCACTCCCACTTCTTGACGCCCAGCACGGCCTCGGGAACACGGATTTTCATATTCTCCTTGACCTTCACCTGGCAGCCGAGACGCCAGTGGTCCTTGGCCAGCTTGCGCGAGATGAAGCCCGTCTCGGTGGGCAGAATGTCGCCGCCGCCTTCGAGCACCTGACATTTGCACATGCCGCACGAGCCGCCGCCGCCGCACGCCGAAGGCAGGAACACCTTGTTGTTGGCCAGCGTCGAAAGCAGCGTCGAACCGCTTTCGGTCGTGATGACCTTCTCGCCGCCGTTGATGTCGATCACGACGTCGCCCGAGGAGGTCAGTTTCGCCTTCGCATAGAGAAGCAGTGCGACCAGCACGAGCGTTATGGCCAGAAAGGCCGCAATCGCTATTAAAATCGTTGTAGTCATTTATCGGAATCTCTTTTTTTTAAAGGTTAGAACTGAATGCCCGAGAAAATCATAAAGGCGATACCCATCAGACCGGTGATGATGAAGGCGATGCCGGGGCCTTTCAGCGCCGCGGGGATATGCGAATAGGTCGTCTTCTCGCGGATGGCGGCCATCATCACGATCGCCAGCCACCAGCCCAGTCCCGAGCCGAGTCCGTAGACGATCGTCTGCCAGAGCGACGTCAGTTCGCCGCCGTCGACCTTCTGCTGCATGAACAGCGAGCCGCCCATGATGGCGCAGTTCACGGCGATCAGCGGCAGGAAGATGCCCAGCTGGCTGTAAAGCGTCGGCGAGAACTTCTCGACGATCATCTCCACCAGCTGCACGAACGCCGCGATGGTGGCGATGAAGACGATGAACGACAGGAAGTTCAGGTCCACGCCCTCGACGAGCGCATTGGCCTTCAGCACGTATTCGTACAAGAGGTAGTTCAGCGGAACGGTCATCACCATCACGAACGTAACGGCGGCGCCGAGTCCCAGGGCCGTCTTCACGCTCTTCGACACGGCGATGTAGGAGCACATGCCGAAGAAGAAGGCGAAGACCATGTTGTCGATGAAGATCGACCGGATAAAGATATTCAATGATTCCATACGTTATCCTCCTATTTTTCCTGTAAGTCCTTGTTGCGCGAACGGTGCACCCAGATGATGCAGCCCACGATGATCAGTGCCATCGGCGGGAAGAGCATCAGTCCGCAGTTCGAATAGAAGCCGCCCTCGGCCATGTACCAGCTCTCGGGGATGATCCGGTAGCCCAGGAGGCTGCCCGAACCGAAAAGCTCGCGGAAGAAGGCCACGATGACCAGAATCAGACCGTAGCCCAGACCGTTGCCGATGCCGTCGAGGAACGACGCCCAGGGCTTGTTGGCCAGCGCGAAGGCCTCGATGCGGCCCATGACGATACAGTTGGTGATGATCAGTCCGACGTAGACCGACAGCTGCTTCGAGACTTCGTAGACGAAAGCCTTGAGCACCTGGTCGACGAGAATCACCAGCGCGGCGATGACCACCAGCTGGACGATGATGCGGATGCGCGAGGGAACGCCGTTGCGCAGCAGCGACATCACCAGGTTCGAGAAGGCCGTGACGACCGTCACGGACAGAGCCATGACGATAGCGGGCTTGAGCTGTACGGTGACGGCCAGCGCCGAGCAGATACCGAGAATCTGCACGATGACCGGGTTGTTCGCCGAGAACGGACCGGTCAGGTATTTGAGGTTCTTTGCCGAAAACAAAGGCTCTTTTTCCATCTTACTCATTGTTTTCTACGTTTTCTTCGTTAGACACTTCGGCCGGAGCGGGAGCCGCAGCGTTGCGCTTGGCCTCCAGCAGGGGCAGGTAGTTCTCCAGGCTGTTGTAGAGCATCGCCGTCACGCCGTCCGAGGTCTTCGTACCGCCCGAAATGGCATCCACCTCGTGCGCGGGGTCCTTGGCACCGCCCTTGCGGAGCGTCACCGAAACGAACTTGTCGCCGTCGAAGATCGTCTTGCCGACGAAATTGGCCTGGTACTTGGGCGTCGCGATCTCGGCGCCGAGACCCGGGGTCTCGCCCTTGTGGGCCATGATGATGCCGGCGACGGTGTTCATGTCCTTCTCGAGAGCCACATAGCCCCAGACGGGACCCCAGAGACCCATACCGGTCACGGGAATGACCACCCGGCCGTCCCGGGCCTCGAAGATCGGGAACTTGCCCGCCTCGAAGGTTCCCGGCAGGTCGTTGAGCAGGGCGAAGACATCCTCGCCGTCGACGCGCCTGCCGTCCTTGTCGACGACATAGGCGTCGATGAACTCGTCGTAGGACCGGTCACCGGCCGACAGCGACGCGAGGATGGCGTGCTTCTTCTCGTTGAGTTCGTTCTCGTACTGGCGTTTCTGGAGCCCCAGCGCGGCCAGCGCGAGCAGCGTGGCCACGATGACGACCATCACCGTCGAGTACATAATAATATAGGCATTGCCGTTCTTGTCGCTGAACAGGCCCTTCTTCTCCGGCTTCAGCTCGGTGAATTCCGAGGCGGGAACTCCGCAGACGGGGCAGTTAGCGGGCGCGGCGTCTCCTTCGTGGATGTAGCCGCAGACGTTGCATTTGAATTTTTTCGTTGCCATAACAGTCTCCCCTATTTTGCGAGTTTGACACGTTTGCGGCGGCGCGAGATGTTGGCCTCGACCACGTAGTAGTCGACCAGCGGCGCCAGCGCATTCATAAAGAGGATCGAAAGCATCATGCCCTCGGGATAGGCCGGGTTGACCACGCGGATCAGCACGGCCAGCGCGCCGGTCATCAGGCCGACGATGTATTTGCCCGTGTTGGTCTGCGACGAAGTCACGGGATCGGTGGCCATGAAGACCGCACCGAAGGCGAAACCGCCGACGATCAGGTGATACCAGGCGGGATAGGTCGTCACGCCGAGCGCCTGGAAGAGGTAGCCCATCGCCAGTCCGCCGACGAACACCGACGCCATCGTGCGCCACGAGGCGATGCCCGTGAACAGGAGGATGGCGCCTCCGAGAAGGATGGCCAGCGTCGAAGTCTCGGCGAACGATCCGGGGATGAAGCCCAGAAAAGCGTCCAGCGGCGAGTAGTTCATCGCGCCGGTCGTGCCGAGCTGTTCGAGGGCCGTAGCGCCGGTGATGCCGTCGACCTGCGCGCCCATCATCGTCCAGTCGGAGTACCACACCGTCTCACCCGACATCGAAGGGGTGTAGGCGAAGAAAGCGAAGGCGCGCGCCAGCAGCGCGGGGTTGAAGACGTTCATGCCCGTACCGCCGAAGACCTCCTTGCCGAAGACCACGGCGAAAGCCGTCGACAGCGCGACCATCCAGAGCGGCGTCGACACCGGGAAGATCATCGGGATCAGCAGACCCGTGACGAGGAAACCCTCGTTGACCTCGTGGCCGCGCGCCTGCGCGAACCCGAACTCGATGCCCAGACCCACGATATAGGAAACGCAGACCATCGGCAGCACGCGGACCAGTCCGTAGAAGAAGGCCGTGAAGCCTTCGAGTCCGACCTGGATGCCCGTGTTGTAGCAACCGAACAGAAAAGCCGGCATCAGCGCCGCGACGACCATGATCATCGTACGTTTCATGTCGTTGCAGTCGCGGATGTGCGCGCCCTTCGAGGTCGTGGTGTTGGGTACGAAGAGGAACGTCTCGAACGCATCGAACGTCGACTCCAGAAAGCCCAGCTTGCCTCCCTTGGAGAAGGTGGGCTTGATATTGTCCATGAATTTACGAAGTCCCATCTTTAAGCCTCCCTGATCATTAAGTTAATACCGTCGCGGATGATCTGCTGAATCTCGATCTTCGAGGGATCGACGAACTCGCACAGCGCGAAGTCCTCTTCGGTGACCTCGTAGATGCCGAGGTTCTCCATCTTTTCGATGTCGCCCGCAAGGCACGCCTTCAGCAGGTACATCGGGTAAATGTCCATCGGCAGGTACTGCTCGTAAAGCCCCGTCACGACGAACGGACGCTCGCCGCCGTTCATGTTGGTGTCGAGGTTGTAGGCCTTCTTCGGGCAGAGCCACGAAAAATAGGCGCGCGACACGGAGAACTTCCCGAAACGGGGCATCGCCCAGCCCAGCAGTTCGTACTTGTCGCCCTCGGGGATGGCGGTCAGCTGATTGGCGTAGAAGCCCATGAAGCCGTCCGGCGCGGTCCGGGTGCCCGTGAGCACGTTGCCCGAGATGAAGCGGACGCTGTCGCCCTCCTTCTGTCGCTTCACGTTGCCCTTGACCAGGGAGTCGACCTTCGCGCCGCCCACCATGCGGACGTACTGCGGACGCTCGATCTCCGAACCGGCCACGGCGATGATCTTCGTCATGTCGACGCGGCCTTCGTTGAACAGGCGGCCGATGATGGCCAGATCCTGGATATTGACCGTCCACACCACTTCGCCCTTGTTCACCGGGTCCACGTGGTGGATCTGCACGCCGACGTTGCCGACGGGGTGTTTGCCCGCAAAGGCGTGGAGTTCGGCGCCCTTGAGCGAGGGCATCTGCCCTTCGGCCTTGGCGCGCACCGAGAGATGCACCTTGCCCGGAGTGAGTTTGCGCATCACGTCGATACCCGTCTGGAGGTTCTTCTGTTCGGCTTTCAGCACGAAATTGTAATCCGGGGCCAGCGGCGCGGAGTCGAAGGCGGAGATGAAGACCGCTTTCGGCGTGTCGCTGGGGTCGGCGATGATGCCGTAAGGGCGCTGCACGATCATCGGCCAAAGGCCCGACCGGAGCAGCAGGGAGACGATCTGCTCGCGCGAAGCCGACCCGAGGTCGGTCTTCTCAAACTCCTCGTACTCCTGGGAGGCGTCGGGAGTCACCGTCACGGAGAGGACCTTGCGCTTCTCTCCGCGGTTGACGGCGGCCACCGTACCGCTGACGGGCGACGTGAAGAGCACGCGTTCGTTGTACTTGTTGAAGAACAACGGCGTGCCGGCTTTCACCCGATCGCCCTCCTTAACCAGCAGCTTGGGAGTCACGCCCTCGAAATCGAGGGGCGAGAGGGCATACTCCGAAGCCTGCGGCGCGTCCGCGAGCGACTCCTGGGGTTTGCCCACCAGATTGATGTCTAAACCCTTGCGTAGTGTAATGATTTTCGACATGGTTAATGATTTTGATTGTTATGTTTGGAATTCAAGTTCGGCTGTTAGTGAGCTAACAATTAATTCGCGTGCGAAAGTACGAAATTTTTCCCGAAATTCCCCATGCGCAAACCATTATTTCTTAAATTTAATTAAGATTTGGAGCGCCCGCTTTCGGGACAAAATAAAGGCCTTACGAATGCTTCCGATGCGAAAGGGTTTCGAAAGAATCCGGAGCGAAAACAACCTCCGGAAAACATCCCCGCGTCCCGCCGGCCGGCAGCCGGAAGCGAAGGTTAAAAAATTGGCTCCAAATTCGCAATGCTCCCGCTAAAATTCCTACATTTGCAATCCGGATGCTCCCTTACGTCAACATACACACCCATCGCCCGACCGGTTCGGGGATCGAACTCCGCACGGCGGGCGTGCACCCGTGGGACGCCGCGACGCAGGACGCCGCAACGCTCGGCCAGCGTCTCGGCGGAGCGCAGGCCGTGGGCGAAACGGGACTGGATTTCGTGCGCGGCGCCGACCGTGCGGCCCAGCTGTCCGCACTGCGGACGCAGTTGCGGCTGGCCCGCGAGCGGGGACTACCCGTGGTGCTCCACTGCGTCAGGGCCTTCGAGCCGCTGATGCGCGAACTGGCGGCCTCGGAACCCCGGGCCGTGATTTTCCACGGCTTCATCGGCTCGCCCGAGCAGGCGCGGCAGGCCCTGGCGAAAGGTTACTGCCTCTCGTTCGGCGAACGCACGTTCGCATCGCCCAAGACCCTTGCGGCGCTGCGCGGGACGCCGCTTTCGCAGCTCTTTCTGGAGACCGACGACAGCCCCGTGCCCATCGCGGAAATTTACGCCCGGGCGGCGGAGGCGAAAGGGGTGCCGGAGGAGGTGTTGCAACGGGCAATTTTAGATAATTACAAACGAATATTCACAGGCGGCGAGTACGAAGGACCGGGCCGGACGAAGGGCGACAAATGACAATGACAAATGGAAACGCATACGCATAACTGGCTGGAAAGAACCGAATTGCTGCTCGGCAGCGAAAAACTGGAGCTGCTGCGCAACGCCCACGTGCTCGTGGTCGGGCTGGGCGGCGTGGGAGCCTATGCCGCGGAGATGATCGCCCGGGCGGGCGTGGGACGCATGACCGTCGCCGACGCCGACACGGTGAACGCGACCAACATCAACCGCCAGCTGGTGGCCCTCCATTCGACCGTCGGCCGCCCGAAGGCCGAGGTGCTGGCCGAACGCCTGCGCGACATCAACCCCGGAATCGGACTCACGGTGGTCGACAAATATATCAAGGACGAGGAGACCTATATCTTATTGGACGCCGCGCGCTACGACTACGTGGTGGACGCCATCGACACCCTCTCGCCGAAACTGGCGCTGATCGCCGCCTCGCTGGAGCGCGGGCTGCCGCTCGTCAGCTCGATGGGCGCCGGAGCCAAAACCGACCCCACCAAACTCGAAATCGCCGACATCTCGAAAACCCACCACTGCCCGCTGGCCCACATGCTGCGCAAGCGGCTCCACAAGATCGGCATCCGCCGGGGGTTCCGGGCCGTATTCTCTCCCGAGCCGATGCGCGAAGGGGCCATGATCCTCTGCGAGGAGCAGAACAAGAAGTCGAACGTCGGGACGATCTCCTACATCCCCGCGCTGTTCGGAATCGGATGCGCTTCCGTGGTGATCAGGGATTTAATCGGCGAACTGGAGGGCTGAAAGCCCTCTTCAAAGGGCGGCGGACCGAATCCGCATCCGGGAACCGAGTCCGCGCCGCCGAACGCAATTTACAAAAACACAAAGGATATGCAACCGAACATCGTATTTCTGGACGAATACTCGCTCGGCGACGCCGACCTCGGATCCATCCGCGCGCTGGGCAACTACACGGGTTATCGGACCACGGCCCGCGAAGAGGTCGCCGACCGCTGCCGCGAAGCCGACGTGGTGATCACCAACAAGGTGGTTTTCCGCCGCGAAACCCTCCGGCAGCTCCCCCGCCTGCGGCTGATCTGCGTGGCGGCGACCGGCATGAACCACATCGACCTCGAGGCCGCGGCCGAACTGGGCATTGCGGTGAAAAACGCCGTGGGCTACTCGACCCACGCCGTGACGGAGACCACCATCGGCGCGGCCATCGGCCTGCTGCGACAGACGGTCTATTACGACCGCTACGTCAAGACCGCATATGCAGGATCGCCCCTGCAATACCACTTCGGGCGCACCACACACCAGCTTTACGGCTCGAAATGGGGCATCGTCGGGCTGGGCAACATCGGCCGCAGCGTCGCCCGCGTCGCCGAGGCGCTGGGATGCCGCATCGCCTATACCTCGACCTCGGGCGTCGTGCGCGAGGAACCCTATCCCGAAAAGCCGCTCGACGAACTGCTCCGATGGGCCGACGTGGTGTCGGTCCACGCCCCGCTGAACGACCGCACGCGCAATCTGATCGGCGCGCGCGAACTGGCGCTGATGAAGCCTTCGGCCATCCTGATCAACGTGGCGCGCGGCGGCATCGTGGACGAAGCGGCGCTGGCCGCGGCCCTCGACGCCGGACGGCTCGCCGGGGCGGGGCTCGATGTTTTCACGCACGAACCGCTCGAAGCGGGCAATCCCCTGCTCTCGGTCCGTGAACCGGACCGCCTGCTGCTCTCGCCCCACAACGCCTGGTCGCCCGTCGAGGCGATCGAAATACTCGTGGAGTGCATCGCACGGAATATCCGGGATTTCTATACTCCTCAAAACCAATAGCCGATGTCCCAGTCCGAACCCAACCTCACGGTCGTAATCCCGGTCCACAATGCAGCGCCCCACCTTGGCGCATGCGTGGAGAGCCTGCTGGCCCAGAGCTACACCGATTTCGAACTCATCCTGGTCGAAAACGGCTCGTCGGACGATTCGCGGGAACGCTGCGCCCGCTACGCCGCGGAACACCCCGGGCGCATCCGCACCCTGACGCTCGACGAAGCGTCGGTCTCGGCGGCCCGCAATGCGGGCATCGACAACGCCCGCGGACGTTTCATCACCTTCATGGACGCCGACGACTGGGCCGAAAAGGAATTTCTGGCCGAATTTTTCCGCGATCCCGCCCCGGGTCCGGGAACGATCGTCATGCAAGGCATACTGCTCGACTTTTCGGAGGCCGAGCCGCCGGGGCCGAACGAGGCGTTTTTCAGCTACGACGACGGGGCGCTCGCCATCGGCGACGATCCTTCGGCAGCCGTGGGACAGCGGTTTCTGCAGGACGGATGCAGCGTCTGCAAACTCTACCACACGGAGACGCTCCGCCGCCTCGGAATCCGCTTCATCGAACACCTCTGCTCCCGCGAAGACCACCTTTTCTTCTTCACCTGCATCAGCCGGATACAGTCGGTCGTCTGGCGTAGCGGCCTCTACATGCACTACATGCGCCGCGGACGGAACACGCTCAGCACACGCCCCATGCCGGCCTGCGAACTCGTCGAGGCCGCCGAGCGGCTCGACCGCTTCATCCCGCAGCTGGCCGAACGTTTCGGCATCACGGACAAGGCCTATCTCTTCGCCCTGCGGCAAAACCTGGTCCGCGACACGCTGCTACGGGCCGCAAACAACATCCGTTTCGGCGACCGCCGGAGCGTCCTCGGAGCCATTGCCGCCCGCCCGGAGCTGTTCGGCGCAGAGACCTACACGCCCCGCTGGCATCCGCTGCTGAAACGCCCGCTGCTCGACCGCATTCTGAAGGGAAGGGAGTGTCGCACGCTCCTCTATCTCCGAATCGCGCTGCGCAGGTCGTCGCTGCGCCTGCGCGGACGTTTTAACGCCTGAATCATGGACCGCAAACAACCTGTTTTCGACTTTCTCGACGCCCGCGGCATCCGCTACGAATGGTATGAACACCCCGAGGCCCCGACCATCGAAATCGCCCGCCAATGGTGGCGCGACGACGGTTCGAAACACTGCAAGAACCTCTTCTTCCGCAACCACAAGGGCGACCGCCACTACCTCGTGTGTTTCGATTCGGAGCGGTCGCTGGCCATCCGCGACCTCGAAGCCCGCCTGCGCCAGGGCAAACTGACGTTCGCCTCGCCCGAGCGCATGGAACGCTGGCTGGGACTGCGGCCCGGCTCGGTCTCGCCCTTCGGGCTGATCAACGACCCGGAGAACCACGTCCACCTGTTCCTCGACGTCAACCTGCGCGACTGCCCCGCCTACTCGTTCCACCCCAACGACAACCGCGCGACGGTGGTCATCCCGCAGGAGGAGTTTCTGAAATACCTCGCCGCCGTCGGCAACTCCTACGAATTCATCGAACTCTACTGAAACGAAAAACCCCGGCCTTCCGGCCGGGGTTTTCGCAATGCAGGGAACGGTTATTTCAGCTCGACGAGCGCCTCGCCGGTCATTTCGGCAGGCTGCTCCAGCCCCATCAGCTTCAGCACCGTGGGAGCCACGTCGGCCAGAATACCGCTGCGGACGGACTTCACGCGGTCCGACACCACCACGATGGGAACCGGATTGAGCGAGTGCGCCGTGTTGGGCGTACCGTCGGCATTGACGGCGTTGTCGGCGTTGCCGTGGTCGGCGATCATCACCACCTCGTAGCCGTTGGCCCTGGCGGCCTCCACGACCTCGGAGACGCACTTGTCGACAGCCTTCACGGCCTTCACGATCGCCTCATAGACGCCCGTGTGGCCCACCATGTCGCCGTTGGCGAAGTTCAGGCAGATGAAGTCGAATTTCTTTTCACCCAGCGCAGCGACCAGTTTTTCAGCCACTTCCGGGGCCGACATTTCGGGCTGGAGGTCATAGGTCGCCACCTTGGGCGAGGCGACGAGGATACGCTCCTCACCGTCGAATTTCTCCTCGCGGCCGCCGTTCAGGAAGAACGTCACGTGGGCGTATTTCTCGGTCTCGGCGATACGCAGCTGTTTGAGGCCCTGCTTCGAAACCCACTCGCCGATGGTGTCGGGCACGTTCTCCTTGTCGAAAAGGATGTGCAGGCCCGTGAACTTGGCGTCGTAGGGGGTCATGCAGCAGTAGTAGAGCGGCATGGTATGCATTCCCTCGGCGGGCATATCCTCCTGCGTCAGCACGATGGTAAGCTCCTTGGCGCGGTCGTTGCGGTAGTTGAAGAAGATCACCAGGTCGTTCGGACGGATCATGCCGACGGGCTGTCCGGCAGCGTCGACGCGCACGACGGGCTTGATGAACTCGTCCGTAACGCCCTCGTCGTAGGATTTTTGCACGGCCTCGACCATGTCCGACGCCTTCTCGCCGACGCCGTCGACCAGCGCGTCGTAAGCGATTTTCACCCGCTCCCAGCGTTTGTCGCGGTCCATGGCGTAATAACGGCCGATGACCGTGGCCACCTTGCCCGTCGATGCGGCCATGTGCTTTTCGAGGTCGGCGACGAAGCCCTTGCCGCTGCGCGGGTCGGTGTCGCGGCCGTCCATGAAGCAGTGCACGAACGTATTTTCGATCTTATATTCGGCGGCGATGTCGCAGAGTTTGAAAAGATGCTCCAGCGACGAGTGCACGCCGCCGTCCGACACGAGGCCCATGAAATGCACGTTCACGCCGTTTTTCTTGGCGTATTCGAACGCGGCTTTCACCTCTGGGTTCTGCATGATCGAGTTGTCGCGGCAGGCGCGGTTGATCTTCACGAGGTCCTGATAAACGACGCGGCCGGCGCCGATATTGAGGTGTCCCACCTCCGAGTTGCCCATCTGTCCGTCGGGCAGGCCGACGTTCTCGCCGTCGGTGCGCAGTTCGGCATGGGGGTATTTTTCGGTCATGGCCGAAATGTATTCGGGATGCACGGTCGAAATGACGTCCGCCTTATCGTGACGGCCGTTTCCCCAGCCGTCGAGAATCATAAGTAATACCTTGTTGTTGCTCATAAATGTATCTTGTTTTATTATTCGTCAATATTGCTCTCGGTCGCCGTTGTCGCGGCGTACCGCCGCGTTTACAAATTGGACCCACCCCCAACCCCCGCCTTGGCGGGGGCTTAATCGCGTCGCGACCAAGATTTCAACCAAAGTTTCACCGGGGTTTTGCCCCAAACTTCAGCAGGAACTACGACCGGGATGTCGACCAGAGTGCGACTGAAAATACAGAATTTTTAATTCTTAATTTTTCATTTTTAATTGAGCTGATTGCAAATCAACTCCACAGCCTTGTCGATGGCGGCCTGCAAACCGTCGGGATTCTTGCCGCCGGCCGTCGCGAAGAAGGCCTGTCCGCCTCCGCCGCCCTGCATCAGCTTCGCGGCCTCGCGCACGACGGCTCCGGCATTCACGCCGCAGGCCGTGATCTCGTCGCCCAGCATCACCGTCAGCGTCGGCTTCCCGTCCCAGACGGAACCCACGACGAAGACCAGCCTGGGCGAACGCTGGCGCAGGTTGTAGGCCAGGTCCTTCACGAAGTCGGGACGGCGGTCGGTCTGCGTGGCGAAAAGCTGCATGCCGTGACGCTCGGGCGTCGATGCGGCGATCTTGTCGGCCCACTGGGCCACCTGCTCGCGGCGCATCGACTCGACCTCCTTCGAGAGGGTCTCGTTGCTTTCGAGCATCTTCTTCACGGCCTGCACGACCTGCGGGTTATTGAGGTATTCGGCGATGTTGCGCATCGTGTCCTCGGCGGCATAGAGCACCTTCTCGGCCTGCTCGCCCGTGACGGCCTCGATACGGCGCACGCCGGCCGAAATGGCGCTCTCCGAGAGAATCTTGAAGAAGCCGATATTGCCCGTGGCGCCGGTGTGCGTACCGCCGCACAGTTCGACCGACGACCCGAAGCGGACCATGCGGACCTTGTCGCCGTATTTCTCGCCGAAGAGCATCATCGCACCGCACTTCTCGGCCTCCTCCTTCGTAGCCTCGCGGTTCTCCACGAGCGGATAGTTGGCGCGGATGGCCCGGTTGACGAGTTGCTCCACCTTGCGCAGCTCCTCGGGCGTCACCTTCTGGAAATGCGAGAAGTCGAAACGCAGGATTTCGGGCGTCACCAGCGAACCCTTCTGCTCGACATGCGCGCCGAGCACCTTGCGCAGCGCCTCGTGCATGAGGTGCGTGGCGGTATGGTTGTTGGCTGCGGCCTGCCGTTTTTCGGGGTCCACCCGGGCCGTAAATTCGGCCGCGGGGTTCTCCGGGAGCTGGTTCACGATATGGATGATCAGGCCGTTCTCCTTCTCGGTGGCCACGACCGGAATGCGCTCGTTGGCGCTCTCGATCATACCGATGTCGCCGACCTGGCCGCCCGAGTTGCCGTAGAACGGCGTGCGGTCGAAAACCAGCTGGTACGATGTCTTGCCCTTCGACGTGACGCGGCGGTAGCGTGCGATGCGGACCTTCTCGGTCAGCGTGTCGTAGCCCGTGAAGACGCTCTCGCGGATGGGGAACAGCTCCACCCAGTCGTCGGTGTCGACGGCGGCGGCGTTGCGCGAACGCTCCTTCTGGGCCTGCAACTCCTTTTCGAAGGCGGCGAGGTCCACGCCGACGCCCTGTTCGCGGGCGATCAGCTCCGTGAGGTCGATCGGGAAACCGAACGTATCGTAGAGTTCGAAGGCGTCCTTGCCCGAAATAAGCTCCTTGCCTTCGCCTTTGGTTCTGGAGATCACGCCGTCCAGCAGGTTGATGCCCGTGGCGAGCGTGCGCAGGAACGAGGACTCCTCCTCCTCGATCACTTTTTCGATCAGTCCCTGCTGGGCCTTCAGCTCGGGGAACTGGCCGCCCATCTGCCCGACCAGTCCGGGGACCAGGCGGCAGAGCGTCGGCTCGGTGAAGCCGAGGTAGGTGTAGCCGTAGCGCACGGCGCGGCGCAGGATGCGGCGGATGACATAGCCCGCCTTGACGTTCGACGGCAGCTGGCCGTCGGCGATCGAGAAGGCGATGGCGCGCAGGTGGTCGGCGATCACGCGCATGGCCACGTCGGCCTTCCGGTCCTCGCCGTATTTCTTGCCCGACATCTCCGCGATGCGGCCGATCGTGGGCTGGAAAACGTCGGTGTCGTAGTTCGACTTCTTGCCCTGGAGGATCATGCAGAGGCGCTCGAAGCCCATGCCCGTGTCGACGTTGCGCGCGGGAAGTTCCTCCAGCGAGCCGTTTGCCTTGCGGTTGAACTGCATGAAGACGAGGTTCCAGATCTCGATCACCTGCGGATGGCTCGCGTTGACCATCTCGCGGCCCGGTTTGGCGGCGATCTCCGCCTCGTCGCGCAGGTCGAAGTGGATTTCCGAGCAGGGTCCGCAGGGTCCCGTCTCGCCCATCTCCCAGAAATTATCGTGCTTGTTGCCGCGGATGATATGGTCCGCGGGCAGGTACCGGAGCCAGTAGTCGTAAGCCTCCTGGTCGAACGGCACGCCGTCCTCCTCCGAACCTTCGAACACCGTGGCGTACATCCGCTCGGCGGGCAGTCCGTAGACGCCGTGGAGCAGTTCCCAGGCCCACTCGATCGCCTCCTTCTTGAAGTAATCGCCGTAGGACCAGTTGCCCAGCATCTCGAACATCGTATGGTGGTAGGTGTCGTGGCCGACCTCCTCCAGGTCGTTGTGCTTGCCCGAAACGCGCAGGCATTTCTGCGTATCGGCCGCACGCGGATACTTGCGGGGGGCGTTGCCCAGGAAGATGTCCTTGAACTGGTTCATGCCCGCGTTGGTGAACATCAGCGTGGGGTCGCCCTTGACGACCATCGGGGCCGAAGGCACGATAGCATGCCCTTTCGACTCGAAGAAGTCGAGAAAGGCCTGACGAATTTTATTTGACTCCATGATATATTGATTTATCCTATTTTCACGTTCTTGATTTCGGGTTGCAAAATTACACATTTTAAACTAAATTTGCATCCTATTAAAGGAGATTTTTCCGCGATGGGCGAAAAAGGACACAGATTCGGAACCGAAACGCTTCGGACAGGCGCAGAGGAGCTGACACACGAGGCGCAGGTTCTCACGCACGGCGTGATGACGGCCCCGTTCCGGCTCCGCACCTACCGTCTGATCCGCAAGATCCTGATCGGATTCATCCTCGTGTCGATCGCCAACGTCCTCTTCTCCTACTTCTTCTACACGCCCAAGATGTACCGCATCCTGCGCGACAACCGCGAGACGGTGATCAAATACCGCATTCTCCAGGACCGCATCCGCACCGCCCAGCAGCGCGTCGACGAAATACGCCACCGCGACAACTACGTCTACCGCTCGCTCTTCTCGACCGACACGCTCTCGATCCCGGGCGTGTGGCAACCCTACCCCGATTCGAAATACGCCCCGCTCGCCGACGACGACTACGCCCCGCTGATGGTCGGGACATGGCGGCAGCTGGACGCGCTGGCCCGGACGATCTACCTCGAATCGGTGTCGTTCGACGAATTGCAGCAGTTCTCGAAGAACAAGGAGCAGCTCTCGGCAGCCGTCCCGGCCATCTGGCCCATCGACCGCTCGGCGCTGCACAACAACCACATCGGCGCCTTCAGCGCGCGCCGCATGCACCCCGTGCTGGGCTACATCCGCCCCCACACGGGTATCGACTTCGGCTGCGACCGCGGCACTCCAGTCTACGCCACGGGCGACGCCGTGGTCGAAACAGCCTCGGCCAGCGGCTTCAACGGCGGCTACGGCAAGCAGGTGCTGCTCAACCACGAATTCGGTTACAAGACGCGCTACGCCCACCTGAACGAGGTGCTCGTGAAACCCGGCGAGCGCGTCACGCGCGGCCAGATCATCGCCCGGACGGGCAACACGGGGCGTTCGACGGGCCCCCACCTCCACTACGAGGTGATCCACAAGGGCGTGCCCGTCAACCCGATCAACTATTTCAACCGCAACATGACCCCCGAGGAGTACGAACGCCTGATGGAGAACATGCGCGAGACCAACTTCGAAAAGCTCTGACATGGCAGGTAAAAAGGATTTAGAGCGTCTGCGCAGGCGCAGGCGGCGCAAGCAGCGGATCATCCGCGCCACGGTCCACCTTTTCGTGTGGCTGGGGATGGCGGTGCTCTACTACGTGGGCTTCTCGGTCTTCTTCGACACGCCGTTCGAATACCAGATGAAGCACTCGACCGACCGCCTGCGCCGCGAATACGAGGCGCTGTCCGCCCGGTACGACTCGCTCTCGACCGTTCTGGGAAACCTTTCGGAACGCGACCGCAACGTTTTCCGCATCCTCTTCGAGTCGGAGCCGTACGATTTCGACTCGGAGCACGAACAGCGGCAGAGTTCGACCTACGAAAAGATCGTGGGCCGCTCGACGCGTCAGCTCAAACGCGAACTGCGCGAGAGGGTGAGCGAGATGGAACGACAGCTCGAAACGCTCAACGCCTCGTACCTCGAACTGCAGGCGCGCATCGACACGGCGGGCCGCAGGTGCGACAATATCCCCTCGATCCAGCCCGTGATCAACAAGCAGCTGACGCTGCTCACAGCCTCCTACGGCATGCGCATCCACCCCTTCTACAAGACGCTGCAATCGCATCAGGGCGTGGATTACACCATCCCCGAGGGTTCGCGCGTCTTCGCCACGGCCGACGGCGTGGTGCGCGACGCGGCGCAGCGCAACTCGACGCAGGGCCAGACCGTGGTGATCGACCACGGCAACGGCTACGAAACCTCGTACAGCCACCTCTCGAAGATCAACGTCCGCAAGGGCCAGACCGTGCGGCGGGGCGACATCATCGCCCTCTCGGGCGACACGGGCCTTTCGCTGGCCCCCCACCTCCACTACGAAGTGCGGCTCGACGGCATGCGCGTCGACCCGATCCACTATTTCTTCATGGAGCTGACCCCCACCGAGTACCAACGCCTGATGCGCATCGCCCAGACCGGCATGCAGTCGTTCGACTGACCCGGCCAAGAGCCGGGATTCAGGCGGCAACGAGCCTTTGGAACGAGTCATAGCCGATACACGCCTTCGACCGAATAGCAAACCGAAAAATGGAAAATTCTGAAATCCGCCTTCTTCTGCTCGATTTCGACGGCACGCTGGCCGACACCCGGCGGGCCAACACGCTCTCCTACGTCGCGGCCCTCGGCGAGGCGGGCTACACGCTCACCGAGGAGGAGTACGCCGCCAATTACTTCGGAATGCGGTGCAACGAGTTTCTCACGCGCTTCGGAATCGCCGACCCCGCCGAACGCGAGCGGCTGCGGCTTCGCAAGATCGCCCTCTACCCCACGTTTTTCGACACCGTGCGGCTCAACGAACCCCTGTGGACGTTCTGCCGGCAGTTCCGCGCCGGCGGCGGCCGCGTGTGGGTGGTCTCGACGGGCAGCCGGGCCAACATCGACAACGTGATGCGCCACCTGGGAATCGGCGGCCCCACGGCAGAGGGCGGGGTCTCCGAAACGGGCTTCCACTCCGGCGGAACGGACCCCGCAGCGCCGCTGGGCCGTGTCGACGGCATTCTCTCGGGCGCCGATGTGGAGCGTCCGAAACCCGCTCCGGACTGTTTTCTGGAGGCCATGCGCCGCGAAGGCTGCACGCCGCGCGAGACGCTGATCTTCGAGGATTCCGCAATCGGCATCGAAGCGGCACGCCGCAGCGGAGCGTCCTATTTCGTGGTGAAATTATAGACTTAAATCTTGGAGACAATCCGATCCCGACTCGATGCCGGGGCCGTTAAGCGACGGACCGGCTAAAAGCGCAAGCGGAAGGGACGGGGCGCGTGCGCCCCCGCGAATAGTCGCCCGGAGCCAGCGTTAGCCGGTTCGTCGCAGGCAAAGGCATCCGTCGGGGAGTTTTTGGTACTTTTTGCGGAAAAAAGTACATGAAATCCCGCGGCCGCAGGCCGCAAAAACTACCTCTTGCAAATCACGTTGAAATCGCAGAAGTTGCAGGTGTCGGCGTCCTCGCACTGGCGGAAGGGCACCGAGGGATCGTAGAGTTCCGCCAGCGTTTGGCGCACCAACTCCTCGAACCGTTCGGCATAAAGCGTGTAACGTCCGCCGCGGACGCCCGTTTCCCGGTCGTCGAGCGTCGGCAGGTAGTCGGGACGGTTCATCGCCCGCACGTAGTAGAGCGCGGGTTCGGCGTCGACGCCCCGCGTACGGTAGAGCATCATGGCGTAGAGCAAGGTCTGGAGGATGTTCGAAAGCCGCTGTTTGCCCTCGCCGCGGAAAAGGCTCTCCACCCCGGCGAACTCCAGGTGCGGCGCCCCGGTCTTGTAGTCCACCACACGCAGCGTTCCGTCGTCCAGCGCGTCGATGCGGTCGGCGATGCCCGCGAACTTCATGCAAAGGGGGCGGCCCGCCGCCGTGAAATCGAATCCGTATGCCACTTCCTGCTCCAGCCCCGTGACCGTGAAGCCGTCGTGCGCCGCATCGTAGGGCATCACCCCGCCCCGCAGATAGCGTGTAACGATGTCTTTGACCAGCAGCAGGTTGCCCGTATAGTCGTCGGTCGTGGCCGCGGGGTCCTGCAAATAATTCTCGTTGATCGCCGCTTCGACCGCCGCGGCGATCTCACCCGTGCGGATCATCGCCCGCAGGGTCTCGCCGGGGTGCGCCTCGCCCACGATCCGGGCATAGAGTTTCTGCACCGCGGCGTGAAGGATCGTGCCGAACATCGGGGCGTCGACCTCCTCGGCGATCTCGTCGTCGGCCTGGAGACGCGCCACGGAGTGAAAATAGAACCGCAGGGGACAGGCCACATAGCGGAAGAAAGCCGTCGGCGAGAGCGTGGCCTTCGATTCTGGGTCGGTGAAGCGTCCGAGACGCTGCATGATCCCCTCGTCCTTGGCCACCTCGATCGGATCGGTCTCGGCGAGGTTGACATCCACACCCACCTCGACCTTCCGGACGGGAAATCCGCTCTCGTAGTCGAGCTGGTAGATGTAGCGGCTCGGTTCGCCCGTCGATTTGTCGTCGGCGTGCGAGCAGTAGAGCATCCACACCCGCCGGGCGCGCTGCACGAGGCGGTAGAAATAGTAGGCGTAAACTCCCTCGTGGTGCTCGGGCGTGGGCAGTCCGTAGGCCGCCCGCAGGTTGTAGGGCACGAACGACGCCTGCGCCATGTGGTTGCCCGGGAAGTTGTCGTCGTTCATCGAGAGCAGAACGACGTTTTCGAAATCGAGGTTGCGGGTTTCGAGGATGCCCATGACCTGCACCCCTTCGAGCGGCTCGCCCTCGTAGGGGATGCGCACGGTCTGCAAATGGCGACGCAGCAGCGAGGTGTAAACCTCCGTCGTCAACTCGATGTCGCACTCGTCCAGCGAATTGCGAAGTTTGGAAATCTCCTCCGAAATCACGGCCAGAAACTCCACGCGCTGACGCCGGTCGTCGCCCTCGTAGGGCGTCCGGGCCACGGCGGCGACGACCCGCAGCAGCCAGTCGGACAACTCGCGCCACGCGGCGGCGGGCGAAAAGATCATCCGCAGCAGGTCGTTGCGTCCCAGCCATGCGGCGTCGACCGAAATGCGCCGTTCGCGCACGATCTCGTCCTGCATGGCGCGGGTCTCGCGGGCATCGCTGTCCGCGACGTAGGGGTGCGCGAGAATGCCCACGGCGTCGGCATGGTAGAACGTGCATCCTGCGCCCTTCGTGCGGCGGTGGGCCTGCAACTCCACGAGGCGTTCGACGAAGGTGTAGGCCAGGCTGGCCCGCAGCGGATAGCCCATCGTGACGTTGACCTTCCCGATCTCGGGCGGCAGGGCGTAGAGCAGCGGCAGGAGCAGGTTTTCATCGGTCAGCACCACGGCGGTGCGCTTGTCCAGCGGCCCCCGTGCGGCCAGTTCCCGCAGGATTGCGGCGGCGTGCTTGCACTGCACGGCGTTCGACACGGCAGCCACGGCGGTCAGCTCCTTCGGACGCTCCATGTTGTCGTGCGACACGTCCCCGCGCGGCGGGAACTGCACGACGTTCTCGCGCACGAACATCCCGGCCTCCTGCTCGGGGCGGTCTTTATAATAGGAGTCGTAATCCCAGTAGAAATCGGTCTCGGCAGCCGTCGAGAGGAAGCGGAATAGCTGTTTCTCGCACTCCGACAGGGCGTTGAATCCCGCCACGACATATTGCCGCGCCTCGGGAAAGGCATACCCCTCGCCGCGGATGCGGTCGGCGGCGGCCCGCTGGACCATGCCGTTGTAGGCGATGCCCAGCTCGGAGAGCCGTTCGCGGAAGCGGGCGTAAACCGGCCCAAGAGTCTTCCAGATCGCCAGGAAGCGGCGCTTCTCCTCCGAGAGGTCGGTTTCGTCGGCGAGCGTCGACCAGAAACGCAGGATTTGCAGCTGCGCGGGAGTGAGGTACGAAATGTCGGCCTCGATCTCCTTGATCTCCGAGATGTTGCGGAACAGCATCGCGGCGTCGATCCGGTATTTGTCGATGGTGTCGAAATCCGTCAGGAGCATGTCGCCCCAGAAATAGAACTTGTCGAACGGCTCGGCGTGGTATTCCGAATAGATTTTGTAGAGTTCGGTGATCAGCCGCACGCGGTCCCCGGTGCGGAGTCCCGAAATCTCGGTCGTCAGATCGTCGACCGTCACCCACCGGGGCTGCCACATCGGACGCCCGGCGATGCCCGTCAGGGCGTCGACGAAGAACAGCCGCGCACGCCGCGACGGAAAGAGGATCGCCCTTTCGGAAAGCCCTTCGCCGTAACGGGCATAGAGGTCTTCGGCAACTTCGTGGAGAAAGGTTTTCATATAATGCAAAATTCACAATTCACAATAATTTAGTTTGCAGACGTTTAAAACCGACTTCAGCAAAGTCAAAATTGTGAATTATGAATTATGAATTGCGAATCACTCCACCCTTGTGATGTCGCCGCCCATGAACTTCGCGCCGCTGCGCACAATGGGCGGAGCGCCCTTGTAGGTGATCTTGCCCCCGGTCGAGGTCTTGCCCTGGAAACGGTCGGTCACCCACAGCGCGGCAACGCCCGAACTGGTGACGTTGGCCTCGGCGGCCATCACCTCCAGCCCCGCGGCTTCGAGCTTTCCAGTCGAGACGAACAGCGAAAGGTAGCGCACCGCGCCCGTCAGCGTCGCCGTGCTCTTGCCCGTAAGCTCCATTTTCAGGTCCTTGACATCCATCCGGGCCGTCACCTGCGCCATGCCGCCCACGGTCAGGTCGAGGACCGTGGCCACCAGCGTGCTGTCGAACGTCGCCACGGCGTCGGCAATGGCGACGCGCTCCAGCGAATTGTAATAAACCGTCACCGAAGTGCGGTCGGGCCGGCGGGCGTCGGAGCGTTCCGTGATGCGCAGCACCTTGTCCTTCACCTCGGCGCGGAATTTGGTCGTATAGGAACCTTTGGTGTCGTAGACGATCTTGGGGGCTTCGGTGTCGGGAACCTGCACGAATTTGACGTCGAGCGGCGCCGACACTTCGACGGCTGTAAACGACGTGAGCCATTCGCGGCGTTCCCCGGTTTCGGCGGGCTGCTGCGCCCGGCAGAGCGCTGCGGCGGCCAGCATCACGGCCGTCAGAATCATTTTCTTCATAACAAGATCTTGTTTTAGCTCCGCTAAATTACAAAATTATTGCGAAGTTCGGGATTTGTTTTGTATTTTTACCCATTAAAACGAAATTTCGGACAGTGAGAGCGAAGATTCTGAATGCAAGCGCCGGATCGGGAAAAACCTACCAGCTGGCCTACAAGTACGTCCGCGACGTGATCGACCAGCCGGGCCTCTACCGCCACATCCTCGCCGTGACCTTCACGAACAAGGCCACCGAGGAGATGAAATCGCGCATCCTGAAGGAGATCCACCGTCTGGCCTCGGGAGGCGCAAGCCCCTATCTGGGAAACCTCTGCCGCGAGCTGTCGCTCGACGAGCGTTCGGTGCGCAAACGCGCCGCCGAGGTGCGTTCGAAAATCCTGCACGACTACTCGCGCTTCACGGTGCTGACGATCGACACCTTCTTCCAGCGCATCCTGCGGGCCTTCATCAAGGAGCTGGGCATCGACCTCAATTACAACGTCGAGATCGAGACGGCGTCGGTGCTGTCGAAGGGCGCCGACACGCTCATCGAGCAGATCACCGTCGACCGCGACCTGCAACGCTGGCTCACGGAGTTCGTGCAGGAGCGCATCGACGAAGGCCGCAAATGGGACATCCGCGACGGCATCCTTTCGCTCGGCGGCGAGTTGTTCAAGGAGAAGAACAAGGACGCGCTGTCGGTGCCGCGATCGCGCGAGGAACTGGGCCGGATCGTATCGCGCGCCGCGGCGCAGACCGAGGCGACCAAAAAGCAATTGCAGCAGACCGCCGCCCGGGCCGTCGCGATCATCTCCCGGGCCGGACTTACGGCCGCCGACTTTTCGGGCAAGAGCCGCAGCTTCGCCAATTATTTCTTCACCGTCGCCGCGGGCGAACTGAAACCCTACGGCGCGACGGTGGCCAAGATGGCCGCCGCGCCCGAGGGCTGGGGCGCCAAGGGATCGCCCGCGCAGGCGCTGGCCCCCGAGCTGCAACCCCTGCTGCGCGAAATGTGCGACATCTACGACGCCAACCGCAAGAGCTGGAACACCTGCGACCTGCTGAAGGAGAACTACCGCAGCTTCGCCCTGCTGTCGGACCTCTACAAGCGGGTGCAGCAGCTGTGCGACGAGCAGAACATGATGCTCCTCTCGGAAACCAAATACGTCCTCTCGGAGTTCATCGGCCACAACGACGCGCCGTTCATCTACGAGAAGGTGGGCAACCGTTTCGAGCGTTTTATGATCGACGAATTCCAGGACACCTCCCTGAAGGAGTGGGAAAACTTCCTGCCCCTGCTGCAAAACGCCATGGCGCAGTCGGAGGAGACCTCGGTGCTGATCGTGGGCGACATCAAGCAGTCGATCTACCGCTGGCGGGGCGGCGACTGGAAAATCCTCCACGGCGAGGCCCAGCAGGCGCTGGGCGCGGGCGACACCCAAGTCGAGGTGCTGCGGGAGAACTGGCGGAGCCTCCCCGCGGTGGTCGCCTTCAACAACCGCATCATCGAACGGATCGTCGCCGCGGACAACCGTGCGCTGAACGAAACCCTCGCAAAGGCCTCCGAGGAGGGTTCCGTCGATCCCGCGGAGGCCGCCGCGCTGCGCGACACCCTCGCCGACGCCTACCGCGGACATGCCCAGCTCCCGCGCCGCAAGGCCGAACACCCGGGCTACGTCTCGGTCGAGACCTTCGCCGAGCGGCCGCCCGTCGTGGAGCGCATCTGCGCGCTGATCGACAAGGGATTCCGGCCGTGCGACATTATGATCCTCGTGCGCGGGGCCACCGACGGCGCGAAGGTCGCCGCCGAACTGCTCGACTTCAAACGCCGCAACGAGGACCCGCGCTACCGTTTCGACGTGATGACCCAGGAGGCTCTGATCGTGGGCAACGCCCCCGTCAGCTCGTTCATCGCCGCGGCCCTGCGGCTGGCGCTCAACCCCGACGACTCGCTCTCGCGCGCCGTCTACAACCACTACCTCGGCCGCCCGTTCGACCGGCCGCTCGACGATTCGGAACGCGATTTTTTCCGCTCGGTGCGGCTCCTGTCGCCCGAGGAGGCGTTCGAGCGGATCGTCATGCGGCACGCCCTGCAAGGCGACCGTCGGCAGACGGCCTACCTCCAGGCCATCCACGAGCAGATCATCTCGTTCTGCGCGACGAAAATCGCCGACATAGCGCTGTTCCTCCGCTGGTGGGAGGAGACGGGCAAAAACCGCTCGCTGTCGGTCGAGGAGAGCGCCACGACGGTCGAGATCACCACCATCCACAAGGCCAAGGGGCTTGAAAAGCGGGCCGTGCTCATCCCCTACTGCTCGTGGTCGCCGGACCCCAAGTCGAGCGGCACGGTGCAGAACATCGTCTGGGCCGAGGCCCGCGGCGACGGGGCCGAAGCGATCGGCCGCTTCCCGGTGAGGTACAAGAAGGCGATGGCCGAATCGGGCTTCTCGTCGGAGTACTACCGCGAGCTGGTCTACGCCCACGTCGACAACGTCAACCTGCTGTACGTGGCCCTCACGCGCGCCGCCGAGTCGCTGCACGTCTTCATCCCGCAGAAGGGCGGCCGCACGGTCGGGGGGCTGCTGCTCCAGAGCATCGCAACCGACGGCGACAAGGCCCTGCTGGGCGACTTCGAAGGCAGCTGCACCATCGACGAAGCGGGCGAACACTTCGCTTTCGGGGAGTTCGCGGGCCCCGTCGCGGGCGGTTCGAAACACTCCGAGGCCGAGCACGTCATTCTGGAGGAGTACCCCACGGCGCAGGCTGACCTGCGGCTGCGGCTCCCCTCGCAACGCTATTTCGAGGACGGCGGCGAGGTCGAGCTCTCGCCCCGGAACCTCGGCATCCTGATGCACAGGGCCTTCGAGCAGGCCGACGACGAGGCCGGAATCCACGAGGCCGTGCGCGGCATGCAGGCCGACGGCACGCTGTCCGAAGCCGATGCCGCGACCCTGCGGCAGATGATCGCCCGGGCCTTGGAACACCCCGAGGTGCGCGAATGGTTCGGCGGAGGCTGGGAGCGCGTGCGCAACGAAAACGAAATCATCATCCCCGGCAGAGGGTCGACGCGGCGTCCCGACCGCGTGATGATCGACGGACGCCGGGTCGTCGTCGTCGACTACAAGTTCGGCCTGCGCGACGCCGAACGCCACCGCCGGCAGATGCGCGAATACCTCCGCCTGCTGGGCGAAATGGGTTATGCCCCGGCCGAGGGGTATCTGTGGTATGTGAAACTGGGTAAAATCGAAAAAGTGGAGCCATGAGAAGCATCCTCCGAAGCCTTCCCGCCGCATTCCGCCGCCGGGGCCTCCGCATCGCCGCGACCCTCGTGCTGCGCGCCGTGCTGAACCTGGCGGGACTCGCGGCCCTGCTGCCGGTGCTGACGCTGGTGCTCGACCCCGCGGGATTCGAGGGCGACGGGCCGCTGGCGACGGTCTACGTCTGGTCGGGCGTCGCCTCGCCGCGCACGTTCGCACTCGCGGTCTGCGGGGCCGTCGTGGGGTTCATCGTCCTCAAATGCGGCGTCAACTTCCTGCTGGCACGCGCCGAACGCCGCTACATCTACGACCTCTACCGCACCCTTTCGCGCCGCCTCTACATCGCCTACCACGACCGGGGTCTGGCCTTCATCAACAATTCGAACTCCTCGGTGCTGGCGCGCAACGTCAACGTCGTCTGCCTGGCATTCGCCGCCGGGGTCCTGCGCCCCGCCGCCGCGATGATCGCCGAGGCGATGCTCTTCGTCCTGCTGTTCGCCTCGCTGGCTCTCTACACGCCCCTCGCGGCGCTGCTCTCCGTCGTGATCTTCCTCCCCGCGGTGTGGCTCTACTACGCGCTGGTCCGCAACCGCATCAACCGTTACGGCGAACAGGAGAACCGCGCCCAGCGCGAGAAGTCGCGCCTCGTGGCCGAGACCTTCCGGGGATACGCCGACATCGAGTTGAGCGACGCCTTCCCGGGGATGCTCCGCGCCTTCGACCGCACGATGGACGAAGTGGTGCGCACCCGCTCGCGCGAGGCCGACATCGGCCAGCTGCCCCAACTCTTCACCGAGATCGGGCTTGCCGTGGGCATGGCCCTGCTGGCGGCCGTGAGCTTCGGCGGCGGGCAGTCGCAGCTGCTGTTCGGCGTCTTCGCCGTGGCGGCCCTGCGGCTGATGCCCTCCGTGCGCGGCATCATGTCGGGCTGGGCCACGATCCGCTACAACCGCTACACCATCCCCATCCTGCGCGAAGCGGCCCTCCACGAGCAGGCCTCCGCGCACCCCGAGGTCCCGACGCGTGAAACGCTGCCTTTCGAGCGCGAAATCTCGGTCCGCAACCTCTCGTTCTGCTTCACCGAAGAGAGCCGGGAACTTTTCCACGGCCTCACGCTCACCATCCGCAAGGGCGAACGCATCGGCATCCGCGGGGCGTCGGGCGCAGGCAAGACCACCCTTTTCAACCTCCTGCTGGGCCTTTACGAACCCACGTCGGGAGAAATCGCCGTCGACGGCACGCCCCTCACCGCCGCAAACCGCCGGGCATGGCAGAACCGCATCGGCTATGTCTCGCAGCGTCTGTTCCTCACCGACGGAACATTCGCGGCCAACGTCGCACCGGGCGTCCCGGCCGCCGAAATCGACCGCCGCCGGGTCACCGAAGCCCTCGAAGCGGCCCAGCTGGGCGAATTCATCGCTTCGCTGCCCCTGGGGATCGATACCCCCGTCGGCGAATGCGGCAGCCGCCTCTCGGGCGGACAGCGGCAGCGCATCGGCATCGCACGCGCCCTCTACCGCCGCGCCGACGTGCTTTTCTTCGACGAGGCGACCTCGGCGCTCGACAGCCGCACCGAAGGGGAGATCAACCGTTCGATCGCCGCGATCGCCGCGCGGAATCCGGGCCTTACGCTGCTGGTGATCGCCCACCGCGAAACCTCGCTCGAATACTGCGACCGAATCATAACGCTGGAAAAATAAGATGAAGAATCGGAAGCCGTCCCTTATTCCCATCCGCCAGCCGCGACCCTCTCCCAGCGAGGGAGAGGGCCTACGATTCACCCGGCTCGTACGGCAGAGTATATCCTTGCACCGCCGGCGCGAAAAAAAATGAACGCTAACAACCGCTTTATGAATTATACGATCGCCAATATCCGCGTCTCCCTGCCCGACGCCTGCACGGGAGAGCATTTCACCCGGGCCCTGCGCCCGTTCCTGACACTCGGCGCCGGCCCTGCGGACCTCGCGCTGGAAATCGTCCCCCGGATTCCGGCCGAAGCCGATTACCGCGAACTCGACAGCTTCGAGTTTCCCGACGCCGACGCCGACTGCCGTTTCGGGACCGACGCGGCGGGCTACCTGCTCGAAATGACGCCCCGCGACGGCAGCGCCCCGGCCCGCTACCGCATGGCCTACGGCGCGGCGGCGGCCCGGAGCGACATCACCCCCGGACACAATCCCGCGCTGTTCCGGTTCGGGGTCTGGATCCTTTTCAACATCGCGGCGCTGCCCCTCGGAGCCGTGGCCTTCCACTCCTCGGTGATCCGCTACCGCGGCCGGGGAGTGCTGTTCCTCGGCGAATCGGGAACAGGCAAAAGCACCCACACGCGGCTGTGGCGGGAGCATATCCCGGGTGCGGAACTGCTCAACGACGACAGTCCGATCATCCGGGCCACGGACAGCGAAGCCCTCGTCCACGGATCGCCGTGGAGCGGCAAAACGCCCTGCTACCGCAACGAGAGCTGCCCGATAGCCGCCGTCGTACGGCTCTCGCAAGCCCCGCACAACCGCATCCGCCGCCTGCGGCCGATCGAGTCCATCGGAGCGTTGCTCCCCTCCGCACCCCCGGCCTTCGCCCGCGACGAACGGCTTTCGGACGACACCTGCGGCCTGCTCTCCCGGCTGATCGCACAGGTTCCCGTCTACCACCTGGAGTGCCTGCCCGACGCGGCGGCGGCGCAGCTCGCCTGCCGAACGGTTTTCAACGACGCGACGCTATGATCCTGCTCCCCAACCAACTCTTCTTCGCCAAGGTCGAGGCGATGCTCGCCGAAGGCCGCGAGGTTCAGATCCGCATGAAGGGCCACAGCATGCGGCCCCTGCTGCGCAGCGAGCGCGACCAGGTCGTGCTGACGCCCTGCGCCGACCCCGCGCGCCTGCAACCGGGCGACGTGGTGCTGTTCCGCTGCTGCGGCCGCCACATCCTCCACCGCATCGTCCGCCGCGACGGCGAGCGCCTCACACTCGCGGGCGACGGGAATTACCGCATCACGGAACAGTGCACGACACGCGACGTCGCCGGCATCGCTGTCCGGGTCATCCGCGCCTCGGGCCGCGTCGTCAGCTGCGACTCCCCCGGCTGGCAGCTCCGGTCGCGCCTCTGGCTCGCGATCCCGCCTTGGCTGCGGCGGCAGGTGCTGCGCGTGCTCTGGCATTCGGGCTGGAAATGAAAAAGGCAGGGCTTTCGACAGCCCTGCTTTTTTACGACAGCCCACGGAAGAGACCGGGAGAGAAAATCCCCGGACGGGTAACGCCAGAGTGCGTCCCGTCCGGGGATTTCGAGGGATGTGCGGAAATATCCGCCGTGGTTCCTGCGGAGAGCCGCAAATGGCAACAAAAAAAACAGACCGGATCGCTCCGGTCTGTTTTCATATAAATCGGCCTGGACTATTCGCCCAGAGCGAACCGCTTGTAAGCCACGACCGTGGCATCCTTGTCGGCCTTGTGGATGTAGTCGGCGATCGACTCCTTCTCGCCTACCACCGGCTGGGCCAGCAGCGTGTTCTCCTCGAAGAACTTGCGCATCTTGCCTTCGGCGATCTTCTCCAGAATGGCCTCGGGTTTGTTGGCGTTCTTGGGGTCCTGCTTCATGGCCTCCACGGCGATCTTGCGCTCGTGCTCCACAACCTCTGCGGGGCAGTCCGCCTCCGAGATCGAAACGGGAGCCATGGCCGTAGCCTGCATGGTCACGGTGTGTGCGACCTCGGCGGGAATCTCCTTGTTGAAGCCCAGGATCGTACCCAGCTTCTTGTTGAAGTGCACGTAAGCGGCGCAGTAGGGAGCCTCGATGCGGCCGTAGTAAGCCAGCTCGATCTTCTCGCCCGTCTGACCCGATTTCTCGGTCACCATCTCCTCGACGGTGCGGCCCTCTGCGTTTTTCGCAGCCATCAGCGCATCGCGGTCGGCAGCGTCGTTCTTCACGGCGACCTCCAGCATGGCCTCTGCCGAAGCCGAATACTCGGAGTTCTGGGCCACGAAGTCGGTCTCGCACGCCAGGCAGAGGATGTAAGCCTTCTGGCCTACGATCTTCGTAACGACGACACCCTCGGTAGCGGTGCGGTCGGCGCGCTTGGCGACGATGAGCTTACCTTTCTCGCGGATAATGTCCTGAGCGCGGGCAAAATCACCTTCAGCTTCGATGAGGGCCTTCTTGCAGTCCATCATACCGGCGCCGGTCATCTTGCGGAGCTTCATTACATCAGCAGCTTTGATTTCCATAATCTTGTCCTTTCTCTATAAGGTTCGTAAATACAATTATTCTGCCTTTTCCTCGGCGGTCTCGGCTGCTTCAGCAACAACTTCGGCTGCTTCTGCGGGAGCGGCAGCAGGCTCCTCGTAGGGAGTCTCGACAGCGGCGACAACCTCTGCCACGGCAGCCTCCTCGGCATCGATCGCAGCCTTCACGGCCTTCTTGATGCGGGGCTTGCCCTCCTTCTTAACGGTTGCACCCTCGGCGTCAGCCTCCTGTGCCTCCTTCTCCTTTTCGAGCTTGCGCTCCTCGGTGCCCTCGGCGATAGCGGCGCACATGGCTTCGAGAACCACGGCGATCGACTTGGTGGCATCGTCATTTGCAGGGATAACGTAATCAATGTCGGTCGGATCACAACAAGTGTCTACCATTGCAAATACGGGGATGCTGAGGCGTTTGGCCTCCTTCACGGCGTTGGCCTCCTTCTGTACGTCGACGACGAACAGAGCCGCCGGAAGACGCGTCAGGTCGGCGATCGAGCCGAGGTTCTTCTCCAGTTTCGCACGCTGGCGGGAGATCTGGAGTTTTTCGCGCTTGGAGAAATTATCGAACGTGCCGTCGGTCGCCATCTTGTCGATGGTGGACATTTTCTTGACGGCTTTACGTATGGTGGGGAAGTTTGTCAGCATACCGCCGGCCCAACGCTCGGTGACGTAAGGCATACCGACGGCTGCCACCTTTTCGGCAACAATGTCCTTGGCCTGTTTCTTGGTCGCTACGAACAGCACGCGGCGACCGCTCTTGGCGATCTGCTTGATGGCCGCAGCAGCCTCATCGATCTTCAGGACGGTTTTGTGCAGGTCGATGATGTGGATGCCGTTCTTCTCCATGAAGATGTAAGGAGCCATTTTGGGGTTCCATTTGCGCTTCAGGTGACCGAAGTGCGCACCGGCTTCCAATAATGTATTAAAATCTGTACGTGACATTTTAATTCAATTCGTTGATTAATTTTAATTCTCTTTTCTTCAACCCTCCGGGTAGCGGCCTGGCCGGTCCCGGGGAGTTTTCCGCGGCGCGGCAACCAGATAGTAGACTAATTAAAAATTAAGAATTAAAAATGAAAAATTCCCAATATATAAATAAGTATCCATGTGGTTTGAGAACCGTCGCCGTGCGTTGCCGAAATTCCGGTCGTGCGTATTAACGCTTGCTGAACTGGAACTTGCGGCGTGCACCGGGCTGACCGGGCTTCTTACGCTCAACCTCGCGGGAATCGCGCGTGAGGAATCCGGCCTTCTTCAGCACCGGACGCATCTCCGCGTCGATTTCGCACAGTGCGCGTGCGATGCCCAGACGAGCGGCCGAAGCCTGTCCCGTGATACCACCGCCATCGAGGTTGATGACGATGTCGTAATTCTCCGCCGTGTTGGTGGCCAGCAGGGGCTGCTTCACCTGGTACTGGAGAATTTCGAGCGGGAAGTAAACTTCAAGCGCTTTGCGGTTGATTGTAATCTGACCCTTGCCCGGCTTCACGTATACGCGAGCCACAGCGGCCTTACGACGACCTACGGTGTTTACAACTTCCATAACTCTTACTTAATCTCGTTTAATTTAATAGTCTTCGGGTTCTGTGCGGCGTGGGGATGCTCTGCGCCGGCATAGACCTTCAGGTTCGACAGCAGCTTGTCGCCCAGACGGGTCTTGGGCAGCATGCCTTTGACGGCCTTCTCGATGAGGAAGGTCGGTTTCTTTGCCAGATAGTCGGCAGGCGTAGCGAAACGCTGGCCGCCGGGGTATCCGGTGTGACGCGTGTAGACCTTGTCGGTCATTTTGTTGCCCGTGAGCTTCACCTTCTCCGCGTTGATGACGATGACGTAGTCACCACAGTCGACGTGGGGTGTGTAGCTGGGCTTGTTCTTGCCTCGGAGGATCTTCGCGACCTGCGATGCAAGACGTCCCAATACCTCGTTCGTAGCGTCGATCACCACCCATTCCTTGGTGACGGTCGCAGCGTTCGCCGAGATAGTCTTGTAGCTTAATGAATCCACTGTTTTTACGTTTAATTTAACTTATTGTAATCCGTTCCCCGCACATTGCGGGTGCGCAAAGGTACGAAAAAGTTTCTGATCTGCAAAAACAAATGAAAATCAAAATCGAAAACCGCGCAAAAAAACCGCAACGGCCCCGTATTCAGGAGAGTTGCGGCATTCCGAAGCAGGAGCGCGGCGTTACCGGGCGCCCTTGGCAGGCAGGCGGCAGGCGGGCGGCTGTGTCAATACGAACGGGATGAACCCCGGTTCCGGCCGGCGGCGCCGCTCGGGAACCGCAGTTCCGAGCGAATTTTGAAATCGACCGGCAGCGTGTATTCCACCCGGACGAGCGCACCGTCCTGCCTGCCCGGCGTCCACCGCGGCGCACGTCCAAGCACACGAGCGACCGCTTCCGAAAATTGCGGATGCGGCGACTCGAGAATCTCCACCATCGTAATCCGCCCTCCTTGTCGACGACGAATGCCGCGACCACACGCCCCTGCACACCCCGTTTCAGCATGTCCGACGGGTACCTCACTTCAGCCATCACCCAACTCCGGAATTTATCCAGCCCGCCTCCGAAGAACTTCGGCATGACCTCGACCACCCGGTAAGCGTCTTTATCGCTGTATTCCGCTCCGGCGGCCCCGGGACCGAAGGCTACCGGCATCGAGACCCCGAAACGAACCCGCTCTCCGTCAATCGTCGCCGGAGTCCACGCAGGAGCCGCGGCAATGGCCTGACGCACCGTCTGTTCCAAAGCATCCTCGTCCCGATATTTCGGTTTGGGGGCAGGAGTCACCCGCCCGTCCTTTCCGACGACAAACCGCAGGATCAGTTTCCGCGGCTCCGTGAGCGCACCCGGACCCATCAGACTGTCGACCTGCCGCTGCACCCACGCACGAAACCCGTCCGGACCGCCGCCGCAGAACAGGGGCATCCTATCGGCCGTCGTATGGATGTCGCACTCCTCGGCGCAAAGCCCCAGCTCCTCCTGTCCCGCAGGAGGGGCGACCAGCCGGAAGACGAATCGCATCTCCAGCTCCGTTTTTACGGGCTTCCCCTTCGTCCGTCCGGGCGACCATTTCGGCGACAGGGCGATCGTCTTGCAGAGCCGGTCGGCAAAATGCCGCTCCTCGCAATGCGTGACCTTCAGATCGGTCAGCGTCCCGTTTTTGTCGATGGCGAACGCGACTTCGACCTTCGCCTCATCCCCGACATCGTAGCGATCGGCCGGAAACCGCAGGTTGCGGATCACCCAGATTTTGAAGCATTCCGGACGGCTTCCCTGAAAAGAGGGGTCCATCTTTTCGGGCCAAAGGCTGGCCGCCGCACCGGCGTTTTTTCCGGGGGTCTTTTCCTCTCCGGCGGTTTTCGCGGCGGTCGCAGCCGCATGCAGCGACGCAAGGCCGAAAAGCACCATAAACAAGCGTTTCATAATAAGGCAGGAGTTTTAGGTTTCATAAATATAGCGAAAAATGCGAGACTTGCAACGGCACAGGCGCAAAAAAGAGGGTCCGGCGAACCGAAACCCTCTTGCAACCGTATCGGGCCGTGCGGCCCGGAACGCGATTCCCTATCCGAGGAACGAAAGCAGAATGCCCGCGGCGACCGCCGAACCGACCACGCCGGCCACGTTGGGACCCATGGCGTGCATCAGCAGGAAGTTCGAGGGATCGGCCTTCTGGCCCTCGGTCTGCGACACGCGGGCGGCCATCGGGACGGCCGAAACGCCGGCCGAACCGATCAGCGGATTGATCTTGTTGTCGCCCTTCGAGAAGAAGTTCATCACCTTGGCGAGCAGCACGCCGCCGGCGGTTCCCATCGCGAAGGCGATCACGCCCAGCACGAGGATGAACAGCGTCCGCGGATTGAGGAACGCCTCGGCCGTAGCCGTAGCTCCTACCGTGAGACCCAGGAAGATGACGACAATGTTCATCAGTTCGTTCTGCACCGTCTTCGACAGACGGTCCACCACGCCGCACTCCTTCATCAGGTTGCCCAGCATGAGACAGCCGACGAGCGGAGCGGCCGACGGCAGCAGCAGCGCGATGATCACGGTGATGATCAGCGGGAAGAGGATCTTCTCGGTCTTCGACACCGGACGCAGCTGACGCATCTTGATCTTACGCTCCTTCTCGGTGGTCAGCATGCGCATGATCGGCGGCTGAATCACCGGCACGAGGGCCATGTAGGAGTAGGCGGCCACGGCGATCGGGCCGAGCAGCTCGGGAGCCAGAATCGCGGTCAGGTAGATCGACGTGGGACCGTCGGCGCCGCCGATGATGCCGATCGAACCGGCCTCGGCGGGCGAGAACCCGAGCGCATAAGCGCCGATGAACGTGAGGAAAATACCAAGCTGCGCCGCGGCTCCCAGCAGGAAGCTCTTAGGGTTGGCGATCAGCGGGCCGAAGTCGGTCATGGCGCCCACGCCCACGAAGATAAGGCAGGGATAGATGCCGAGCTTCACGCCCAGATAGAGGTAATCGAGGAGTCCCGCCTGGGCGACGAAAATATCCCAGTGGACGTGCCCCCCGGCAAAAAGTTCCGTATGGTAGAGGTTCGCTCCGGGAAGGTTCGTCAGCAGCATGCCGAACGCGATGGTCAGCAGCAGCAGCGGTTCGAACTTATGTTTGATGGCCAGGTACAGCAGAAAGAAGGCCACACAGATCATAATCAGACTGCCCCACCCCATGTTGGCTATCAGACCGGCCACGCCCGTCGATTCGGCAAAGGTTTCAAGGCTTTCCAGCACGAAATTGGAGCTGGAAGTCAATGCATTCCACATAGTCCTACCCGATTACGATTAAAACGTCGCCTTCCATGACCGTAGCGCCCTGCTGCACGAGAATCTGCTTCACGACACCGGCGCGGTCGGCGTCGATGTTGTTCTCCATCTTCATGGCTTCGAGCACGACGAGCGTCTGTCCTGCCGCGACGGTATCGCCCACGGCCACCTTCACGCTCAACACGGTGCCCGGCAGCGGGCATTTCACGCTGGAACCCGACGTCGAAGGCGCGGGAGCGATGCGCGGCGAAGGAGTGGCCGTCGAGGGAGTGATCATGGCGCTGTTGGCCGACTTGGGGGCCGGGGACACCTGGGGTTTGGAGACCGTCGAGGCTTTCGCGCCCTCGATCTCGACTTCGTAATCCACGCCGTTGACCACGACGTGCGCTACCGTCGAGGCCTCGTTCACGTCGTCGATCTGGACGTTGTAATTATGTCCGTTGATTTTCAAAGAGTAATCTTTCATTTTCTTTTTTGGGTTGTCTTGTTCCGACGCAGGGTCCTATCTCCGGTCGGGAAGCTGGGTTAAACCGTGAATTTTCGAATTCCAGGGCGAATAGGCCCGCTTGATGTTGAGAATGGTCAGCACCTCGGACTCGCGGTCGTGCAGGGCGCCCTTGTAGATCTTGAGCGCCGTAGCGATGGCTGCGATCTCCTCCTCGCTGATCATCGGCTGGGCGTCGACCTTCCTGCCGCTCGCCGGACGGACCCGGAAGCAGGCCCCGAAGGCCTTCATAATGAAGATCAGCGCCACTAGCAGGATAAACACCAGGCTGAACCCGATCAGCGACACCCAGAGTATCTCGGACCATCCCCAGTTCATAACTGTCAGTATTGTCATCTTTTCAGTCTGTTAGAGAGGAATGTTCGAATGTTTCTTCGCGGGGTTCTGCAAACGCTTCGTAGCCAGCGACTGCAAGGCGCGGATCACACGGAAACGCGTGTTGCGCGGCTCGATCACGTCGTCGATATAGCCGTAGCGTGCGGCGTTGTAGGGGTTGGAGAACTTGTCGTTGTACTCCTGCTCCTTCTCGGCGATGAACTTCGCCTTCTCCTCCGGTTTGTCGGCCAGCTCCTTCAGCTCCTTGCCGTAGAGCACCTCGACGGCGCCGCTGGCGCCCATCACGGCGATCTCGGCCGTCGGCCATGCGTAGTTGATGTCGCCGCGGATGTGCTTCGACGACATGACGATGTATGCGCCTCCGTAAGCCTTGCGCAGCGTCACGGTGATCTTCGGCACGGTGGCCTCGCAGTAGGCGAACAGCAGCTTCGCGCCGTGGGTGATCACGCCGCCGTACTCCTGGGTCGTACCCGGCAGGAAGCCCGGAACGTCCACCAGCGTCACGATCGGAATGTTGAACGCGTCGCAGAAACGCACGAAGCGCGCAGCCTTGCGGCTGGCGTTGATGTCCAGCACGCCGGCCATGAACTTGGGCTGGTTGGCGATGATGCCCACCGACTGGCCGTTGAAACGCGCGAAGCAAGTGATGATGTTCTTGGCATAGCCTGCGGCCGATTCGAGGAACTCGCCGTTGTCGACGATGGCCCTGATCACCTCGGTCATGTCGTAGGGCTTGTTGGCGCTGTCGGGAATGATCTCGTTGAGCGAATCCTCCAGACGGGTGATCTTATCGGTGCAGACGGCCAGCGGAGCGTCCTCCATGTTGTTCTGCGGCATGTAGGAGATCAGCTTCTTGATCAGCCCGATACCCTCCTCCTCGGTGTCGACGGCGAACTGCGCCACGCCCGACTTGGTGGTGTGCATCAGGGCGCCGCCCAGCTGCTCCTGCGTCACGTCCTCGCCCGTCACGGTCTTCACGACCTTCGGACCGGTGAGGAACATGTTCGAGGTCTCCTTCTTCATAATGATGAAGTCGGTCAGCGCGGGCGAATAGACCGCACCGCCTGCGCAGGGGCCGAAGATGGCCGAAATCTGCGGAATGACGCCCGACGACATCACGTTGCGCTGGAAGATGTTGGCGTAACCGGCAAGGGCGTTGACGCCCTCCTGGATACGCGCGCCGCCCGAGTCGTTCATGCCGATGCAGGGCGCGCCGTTGCGCATGGCCATGTCCATCACCTTGCAGATCTTGTCGGACATCGACAGCGACAGCGAACCGGCCGTCACGGTGAAATCCTGCGCGAAGACATAGACCAGACGTCCGTCGATCGTGCCGTAACCCGTCACCACGCCGTCGCCGAAGGTGTGCTTGCGATCCATGCCGAAATCGTAGCAGCGGTGGGTCACAAACATATCGAACTCCTCGAACGAACCTTCGTCGAGGAGCATCTGAATACGCTCGCGGGCCGTGTACTTGCCCTTATCGTGCTGTTTGTCGATCGCCTTCTGGCCGCCGCCGAGACGCGCGGTTTCGCGGTTCTCGATCAGTTTGTTGATCTTTTCCTGTATCTGGCTCATAATCCTATTTGTTTTTGTTTTCGCAAAGCTCCGTCAGAATGCCCTGGGTCGATTTCGGGTGCAGGAAGGCGATGGTCATGCCCTCGGCGCCCTTGCGGGGGGTCTTGTCGATCAGACGGATGCCCTTGGCCTCCGCGTCGGCGAGCTGCTCCTCGATGTTTTCGCAGGCCAGCGCCATGTGGTGAATGCCGACGCCGCGGTTCTCGATGTACTTTGCGATCGTCGAATCCTCCGAAGTCGGCTCCAGCAATTCGATCTTGGTCTGCCCCAGCATGAAGAACGCCGTGCGGACCTTCTGGTCGGCGACCTCCTCGATGGCATAGCACTTCAGGCCCAATACGTTCTCCCAATAGGGAATCGCCTCGTCGAGACTCTTCACGGCAACGCCAAGATGCTCGATATGAGAAACTTTCATAGCAAAATTTAAATTTAAGTTAGTGGATATTCGTATGTTGTTTCGTTCGTTGTTATTTTGCGAACACAAAGATAGACGAATCTTTCAGAACCGCCAAAATTCGGAGTACTTTTTTTGGCAATAACTTCGGGTTCGGAATTCGCAGGAAATGTCCGGAAAGGCGATTCGTTCCGGCGGAGCCTCCGGCGGCCTGCGGTTCGAAAGCCGGGGTTACAGCGACGTGTAAATCTGCATCAGCCGTTCCGCCACGGCGTATTCGGAGAACAGTTCGGCGCGGCGGCGTTCGCGCTCCTGCATCGTGCGGCGCCACGACACGTCTTCCAACGCGTTTTCGAGCGCCGCGAGAACCTCGCCCCGCGCCTCCGGGCGCACATAGGCGGCGGCCTCTCCGGCGGCTTCGCGGTTGACCTGCGTGTCGCTCAAGACCATCGGCAGACCCGCCCGCAGGGCCTCGACCACGGGGACGACCGACGCCTCGGCATCGGCGTCGGGCAGATAGGCGAAGACCCGCGCCAGACGGAACAGCGCCGGAAGGTCCGAAGGGGTCAGTTCGTAGATGAAATCCACCCGTGCGGCGATGCGGCGGGCGCGGGCATAGCCCAGCAGATAGTCGGACCAGGCCGTGCGGCGGCCGCAGACGACCACCCCGGCCGGGGACGCAGCGTCGGCCAGAGCCGCGAAAACCGCCTGATGGTTGTGCCGCGGTTCGACGGTCCCTATCATCAATATAAAATGCTCTGGAAGAGCATACTTGCGGCGCACGTGTTCAAGTTCCGCTTGAGATGGATTTCCGCGCGGAGCCGGAACCGCCAGCGGCACCATGACCTCGATCTTCGAAGGGTCGATATTGAGGCGTTCCGACAGCTCCTCGCGGGCCGGAGCGCTGACCGTGATGACCCGGCCGGCCCGCCGGAGCGCACGGCGGTAGAGCGTCAGGACGAAAAGCCGTTCGGCAAACGTATAGAGATGCGGATAGCGCAGGAAATTGAGATTCGGGACCGTCATCACCGAAGGCACGCGCCGCAGATGCACGGACAACGGCAGCGACGACCTAAAGCCGTGGTAGAGGTCGACGCCATCATTCACCTCTGCGCCAATGATATATTCATGCTCCGGAGCGTAGCGCGCCAGCACGCTGGCGAGGTGCTGGAAGTAAGTCCCGCGGAGTGCGGCGGGAGCCGTGTCGAGTCCTATTTTCATAACTTGATTCTAAAAAATTGGTCCATATGCCAAATAATTGTTATCTTTATCGAATAAAACAAGGCTCTCTTATGAAGAAAGTGCTGCTTATATGGCTGTTGGCCGCGGGTTTCGCATCCGCGGGAGCCACGGCCCAGAACATCGCCCTCGGCGAACGCGTTCCCGAACTCAAAATCCAGACGTGGCTCGACAACCGCCAGCCCGAACCGGCCCCGACGACCTACATCGAGTTTTTCCATTCGACGAATCCCGCGTGCAAAACCTCGCTCGAACGCCTGAAGGAAATCACGGGCAAATCGGGTACCAAACTGCGCGTGATCGTCGTGACGAAGGAGGACCCCGCGAAAATAGCCCCGCTGCTGCGCCCCTACCTCTCGGAACGGATCTCCGTGGGCCTCAACGCCGAAAAGAGTTTCACGGCGTTCGGCGTCAGCTACCTGCCGTTCGGCGTGCTGACCGACGCCAAGAACCGCACCCTCTGGATGGGCAATTCCCTGCAAATCAACGAAAAACTGATCGAACAATCAACACGCTGACACACCATGTCGTTCACCAGGATAGACCATTACGAAAAAGAGTACGCAGACACGCATCACGACACAGCCATCAACGTCACGCAAGGCGTTGAAGAACAACCGATAGTAAGCCCTTACTTCAAGCGGCGCAAGAAGCGCGCGCTCTCCACCGGAGAGTACGTCGAGGGCATTCTCGCGGGCAACATCACCACCCTCTCGCAGGCCATCACGCTCGTCGAATCGTCGAACCCCGACCACTATGCACAGGCGCAGGAGATCATCGAAGCGTGCCTCCCGCACGCCGGGAAATCGGTCCGCATCGGCATCACGGGCGTCCCGGGAGCCGGCAAATCGACCTTCATCGAAGCCATCGGCAACATGGTCGCGGGGCTGCGCCACAAGCTGGCGGTGCTGGCCATAGACCCTTCGTCGGAGCGCAGCGGCGGCTCGATTCTCGGCGACAAAACCCGCATGGAGAGCATCTGCAACAACCCTTCGGTCTTCGTGAGGCCCTCGCCCTCGGCGGGATCGCTCGGCGGAGTGGCCCGAAAGACGCGCGAGACGATCGTGCTGTGCGAGGCCGCGGGATTCGACGTCATCTTCATCGAAACGGTGGGCGTCGGACAGTCGGAAACCGCCGTGCACTCGATGGTGGACCTCTTCATGCTGTTGCAGATTTCCGGTGCGGGAGACGAACTGCAAGGCATCAAGCGCGGCATCATGGAGATGGCCGACCTGATGGTCATCACCAAGGCCGACGGAGAGAACATACACAAGGCCGAACTGGCACAGACCCAGTTCCAGGGGGCCTTGCGGCTTTTCCCCGTGCCCGAATCGGGATGGCGGCCCAAGGTCTACACCTCGTCGGCGGTGGCCCGGACGGGGCTGGAGGAGGTCTGGAAAGGCGTGGAGGAGTACCTCGACCACATTCAGAAAAACGGCTATTTCCAGCACAACCGCAACCGGCAGAACAAATACTGGATGTACGAGTCGATCAACGAGGCGCTGCGCGGAAGTTTCTACCGCGACCCGGCCGTGGAGGCGTGCATCGGAGCGTACGAGAAACGCGTGCTGGAGGACAAAATCTCGTCGTTCATCGCCGCCAAGGAGTTGCTGGAGATCTATTTCAAGGACGCCCGGACGCTGGAATGACCCGTGTCACAGTCCGGCGGGCGGGTTGCCGGCAGGTGGATATGCCCATAATACAGCCCTTATAATCGTTAAAATTTCGAGCCATGAAACAAGGACGCTTTTACCTGGCCGCGGCGATATTGCTGCTCGCTTCAGGTTGTGAAAAAGAGGACGGAGAGAACACAGGCGACTCTAAATGGACACACCCGCTGACAACGACCCTTCACAGAACCGATCCCGGAGGAGAGCAGAGTACATATGTGATAACGTACACCTACGACGCAAAAGATCGGCTGACCGGAACCCGGAACTCGAGAGACGGCGTTACGGAAACGACAACTTCGGACTACGTATATGACGGCAAAACGGTGACATACACGGAAAAAACATGGGCCGGTGAAACCCTGTGGAATTCGCAAAAATTCAAACGCACTTATCTGGATGACGCTCTCGAAAAGGTTTTGGAAGAACGGATAACGGACAAGGACGACCATATCATCCAACGGATTTGCAACGAATACGACCAGCAGGAACGGCTGGCCCACAGTTTGGAATATTCCAGAGGGAATAGTAAAGTATCCGAAACAAAATACACCTACGACGGGAAACTGGTAAATATGTGACAAATATTGGCTCAAGAATGCAGGCGAAGTATCGGCTGTAAGCAAATACATAATCACATACTCCGACGATGAACTGACGAAACCGCTTATTCACGGCTGTCTGGCTTCCGAAGAAACGGCCGAACGCCCATGGGATTGGGTAAGACATTACAGTTACGATTACCGGGGACGCCTCAACGGAATTACGTACGAAGCGGAAGGTAAGCTCGTCTGGGAGACCCGCAACTACGTATATGGGAACAAATCCCTCACTTGCGAAAACCGGGAGGTACATTATGGCACGGATATTATAACCATATCTGAAACAACCTACAAACACTGACACCGATCTCCGGCAAAACAGCCCCGCCCTCTCGAAAAAGTTCCGGGGATAAAAAACAGAGGTATAAAAAAGTGTAAAGCAAAAGATAATCAA
>ERZ827150.400-NODE-400-length-64777-cov-124.038920_pt1 | contig 64777 bp, 56 predicted proteins | sample MGYA00519779_ERZ827150 | MGnify/ENA primary metagenome ERZ827150 (study PRJEB31778, sample SAMEA3449267) | human gut metagenome | biome: human gut; feature: human-associated habitat; material: faeces | place: United Kingdom | collected 2010/2012 ...
GCGGCATCAAGGCCAACTTCCCGGCCCGCATCGCCTTCCGCGTGATGCAGATGATTGACTCGCGCACCATCATCGACCAGCCGGGTGCCAACCAGCTCATCGGCCGCGGCGACATGCTCTTCTCGAAGGACGGCCAGCTGACCCGCATCCAGTGCGCGCTGGTCGAGACGCGGGAGGTCGAGCGCATTGTCGACTACATCTCCAAACAGCAGGGCTACACGTCGGCCTACCTGCTGCCCGACTACGCCCCCGACTCGGGCGAGGGTGGCGGCGGCATGGGCAGCGAGGAGTCGTCGGCGCCCCAGAAGTACGACTCGCTCTTTGCCGAGATTGCCCGCGACGCCGTCTCGAGCGGGAGCATCTCCACCTCGATGATTCAGCGCAACTACGAGGTGGGCTTCAACCGTGCGGGCCGCATCATGATGCAGCTCGAGCGTGCCGGCATCGTCGGCCGCCAGCAGGGGGCCAAGCCGCGCGACATCCTCTTCCACGACATGCCCTCGCTCGAGGCCAAGCTCCAGGACCTGGGCCTCTTTTGAGGCCGGACGGGGGGGACCGGACGAGAGGGGAAGACGACCCCGGAGACGGGGCGGTTCCGGTGAGAGGGGGCGGGCCCGATGAGAGGTTGGACAGTGAAGGGGCGGTCCCGGAGCTGAAGCGGTCCGGTGAAAGGGCGGTCCGACGTGGATGCGCCCGCGAGGCTCCGATTGCGGGCAAGGAACCCGAGGCCCGGTGAACTTCGATTGCGGACGGTCAACCTGAGGCCGGGAGGCGTCGATTCTGGCCGGGCAACCCGCCGGATGGCGCAATATGAACCGACAAATACCTTTGAAGATGATGAAATACGGAATCCATACATGGGGGTGGCCGCTCTGCGGCGCGCTGCTGCTCTTCGCTGCACAGCCGCTTCGGGCGGCGCAGGCATTCCTCGGCGCTTCGACCGCCGCGGAGGTTCGTTCTGCGGCGCCCTCCTCGGAGCGTTCGCAGCGGGCCGAAGAGCTGCTCCGGCGGCTGGTGGCCTCCATCAAGGCGCTGGGCGACTACGGCGTTTCGTTTGCCGTCGAGAGCGGCGACCAGACGGTCGAGGGGCACTACAGCGTCTCGGGCAACCGTTACAGCATGACGCTGGGCGATGCCGAGGTCTTCTGCGACGGCAAGGTCCGCTATGAGGTGGACCACCGCCGACGCGAGGTGGTCATCGACCGGGTCAACGAGTCGAGCCGCAACATCGTCGACAACCCGACGCACGCCTTCGACTTCCTCGATGCGCAGTACCGTGCCTCGCTCGTCAGCGAGGCGGGTTCGTGCGCCGTGGTGCGCCTCACGCCGGCGGAGGGGGGTGCGCTGCCCGTGGGGAGCATCCTGCTCGAGGTGGATACCTCTGCCGCAAAGCCCCGTTCGCTGACCTACGACTTCGACGGCGAGCAGGTTGTGGTGCGGGTGAGCCGCATCGCTGCGGAGCATGCGGCCCTGCGCACGTTCGACGCCTCGGCCTGCAAGGGCTACGAGTTTATCGACTTCCGGTAGCCCGTCCTCGGCCAGCTTTTCGGCACTTCCGGCTTTTCGGCGTCGCCTGCTGTCCGGCACGGCCCGCTGCCCGGCGCGACCAGCCTTCCGCCCACGACCTGCTGTCCGGCACGGTCCGCCTCCCTGTTGCGGCCAGCTTTCTGTTGTAACCCGCGGCCCGGCACGGCCCGTCATCCTGTTGCGGCCCGCCATCCGGCGCCGTCTGCCGGTCGTCTGCGGCCTGCCGTTCGGCACTTCCGGCTTTTCGGTGCTGCCGGTTTTTCTGCGTTGCCGGCCTTCCGTCCGCGGCGGCTCCGATGGGTGCGGCCGGTTGCGGCGAGCCTCCGGCCGCCATTGATTGCAGAGGCGGCGCCCGCGGCCGAAACGGTCGCACGGCGGCTCCGACCCGCCGCGAAACCCCGTAAAAATCCCGACCCCCTGTCGGGATTTTTTTTTGAACGGCTCAAATCGCCCGAAAAGGGGCCTTGCGGGGACAAATCGCGCGAATTGCCCCGTCGCGGCCCCAGATTTCGGCGCCCAAAGTTGGCCATATCGAAAAAAAAGCCTATTTTTGTCTGTTAAAACGAAGGTAATTCCAGAGAGAAATGCTAACTGAAGAAGAAAAGAATGCCGGTTTGGTGGGGCGTATCATCCCCATTAACATCGAGGAGCAGATGAAGACGGCCTACATCGACTATTCGATGTCGGTCATCGTGTCGCGTGCGCTTCCCGATGTGCGGGACGGTCTGAAGCCCGTGCATCGCCGTATCCTCTACGACATGAGCGCCGAGCTGAATCTCTATTCGGACAGACCCACGCGTAAGTCGGCACGTATCGTCGGCGACGTGCTCGGTAAGTTCCACCCCCACGGCGACTCGTCGGTCTACGACGCCATGGTGCGTCTGGCCCAGGACTGGTCGATGCGCTACCCGCTCGTGGACGGCCAGGGCAACTTCGGCTCGATGGACGGCGACTCGCCTGCCGCCATGCGTTACACCGAGGCCCGCATGAAGAAAATCACCGACGAGGTGATGGCCGACATCGACAAGGAGACGGTCGACTGGACGCTCAACTTCGACGATACGATTCCCGAACCCACGGTCCTCCCCACGAAGATTCCGCTGCTGCTGGTCAACGGCGCGAGCGGTATTGCCGTCGGCATGGCGACCAACATGGCCCCGCACAACCTGGGCGAGGTGGTCGACGCCTGCTGCGCCTATGTCGACAACCCCGACATCGAGTGCGAGGAGCTGCTCAAATACGTCAAGGCCCCCGACTTCCCGACGGGAGGCATCATCTACGGCTACGAGGGTGTGCGCGAGGCGCTGCTCACGGGCCGCGGCCGGGTGGTCATGCGCGCCCGCACCGAAATCGAGCATACGGCCAGCGGCCGCGAGTGCATCGTCATCACGGAGATTCCCTACATGGTCAACAAGGCGGAGATGATTAAGAAAATCGCCGACATGATTAACGAGAAGAAGATTGAGGGCATCTCCTACATCAACGACGAGTCGGACCGCAACGGACTGCGCATCATCGTGATTCTGAAGCACGATGCCGTGGCGAGCGTCGTGCTCAACACGCTCTACAAGAATACGCCGCTGCAGACGGTCTTCCCGGTGAACAACATCGCGCTGGTCAACGGCCGCCCGCAGCTGCTCAACCTGCGCGACCTGGTCAAGCACTTTGTCAACCACCGCCACGACGTGGTGGTGCGCCGCACGCGCTTCGAGCTGCGCAAGGCCGAGGAGCGCCTCCACATCGTGCTGGGTCTGCTCATCGCCCAGGACAACATCGACGAGATTGTCCACATCATCCGCTCGTCGCAGACCCCCGACGCCGCCAAGCAGACGATGATTCAGCGCTTCGGACTGAGCGACATCCAGGCTTCGGCCATCATCGAGATGCGTCTGCGCGCCCTCACGGGGCTCGAGCACGGCAAGCTGGTGGCCGAGCGCGACGAGCTCGAGAAGCAGATTGCCCACCTGAAGGAGGTGCTGGCCAACGTCGGCATGCAGCTCGAGATTGTCAAGCAGGAGCTGCTCGAGGTCAAGGAGAAGTACGGCGACGAGCGCCGCACGGAGATTGTCTACGCCTCGGAGGAGTTCAACCCCGAGGACTTCTACGCCGACGACGACATGGTCATCACCATCTCGCACATGGGCTACATCAAGCGCACGCCGCTGGCCGAGTACCGTACGCAGAACCGCGGCGGCGTGGGTGCCAAGGGGAGCGCCACGCGCGACGAGGACTTCATCGAGCACATCTATACGGCCACGATGCACAACACGATGCTCTTCTTCACGGAGAAGGGCCGCTGCTACTGGCTCAAGGTCTACGAGATTCCCGAGGGCACGCGCAGCTCGAAGGGCCGCGCCATCCAGAACGTCATCCAGATTGAGCCCGACGACAAGGTGCGCGCCTACATCCACGTCAAGCGTCTGGACGATGCCGACTACGTGAACAGCCACTACATCGTCATGTGCACGAAGGAGGGCGTCATCAAGAAGACGCAGCTCGAGGCCTACTCGCGTCCGCGTCAGAACGGCGTCAACGCGATTGTCATCCGCGAGGGCGACCAGCTGCTCGAGGCGAAGCTCACGAGCGGCAGCGCCGAAATCATGATTGCGGCCCGCGGCGGCAAGGCGATTCGCTTCAACGAGACGACGGTGCGTCCCATCGGACGTGTGGGCGCCGGCGTGCGCGGCATTTCGCTCGAGGAGGGCGACGAGGTGGTCGGCATGATTTGCATCGAGCCCGACTCGAAGCAGGACGTGCTCGTGCTGAGCGAGAACGGCTACGGCAAGCGCACCGACCTGGAGGAGTACCGCATCACCAACCGCGGCGGCAAGGGCGTGAAGACGATTAACATCACGGAGAAGACCGGCGACCTGATTTCGATTCAGGCCGTGACCGACGACAACGACCTGATGATTATCAACCGCTCGGGCCTGACCATCCGCACGGCCGTGTCGCAAATCCGCATGGCGGGACGCGCCACGCAGGGCGTGCGCATCATCAACCTGCGCGAGGGCGACGCGATTGCTTCGGTCATGGCCGTGCCGCATGCCGACGAGGAGGAGACTTCTGCCGCAACGGACGAAACGGCGGGACAGACCGCAGTCGAGGCTCCGGATGCGGAGAACGGCGCTCAGGACGCAACGACCGAGACGACTGAGACGACCCCGGAGAAGTAGTTCCTCCGGGCCGTTTCGGCCGGAAAGGACATCTTTGGGGCAGTTTCATGCGGCGCATCTGTTGCAGTAGTGGATTTTATGCCTATATTTGCAGGTAGGAAACACCGCATGACGGAAACCAAATACAAACACCTAAAAATAAGTTCTTTATGAAAAAAACATGTGTAACGGCCCTCGCGGCGCTGCTTCTGGCAGTTCCCGCCGTGCAGGCTCAGAAGGTGAACAAGGATTCGTTCCTTTCGAAAATCGAGAAGAGCGACGCCGACATCGCCGACGCCAAGAAGGGAGCCAAGGCTGCAACGTGGGTAAATCGCGGCAAGCTCTTCTTCGAGGCCGTATCCGAACCGACGAAGGACCTGTTCCTCGAAATGGACCCCGTGATGCTCAAGTTCAACGACGGAGACCCCCAGTCGACCTCCGAGGTGACCTTGCTCGACGTGCCCTACACGGCCTATGTATATCCCTACTACACGGCCTATGTCAAGGACAACAAGATTATGGCATGGACGCAGACCCAGGAGATTTACCCCGGCGCTCTGGAGCTCTCGCTCGAGGCCTACAACAAGGCCTACGACATGGACCCCAAGACCGCATCGAAGGTCAAGGTCGGTCTGAAGCAAATCAGCGACTTCTGCGCACAGGCCGGTGACGTGAGCATCACCACGGGCAAGTATGCCGACGCGGCCAAGTACTACATGACGGCCTATGCCGCACAGAGCAGCCCCGCCTACGGCGAGAAGCCCAACCTGGCGCTGCTCTACTATGCGGGCTATCTGAAGACGGTCGAGGGTTCGACGAACCCCGAGGCCTATGCCGAGGGTGCCGACTACCTGAACCGTGCGCTCGAGCAGGGCTATACGGACGAGGATGGCAACATCTACTACTACCTCTTCCACTGCTACTACGGCCAGAAGGATAAGGACGCAGCCTTCGTCATGAAGAGCAAGGATGCGCTGCTGGAGGGTATCGAGAAGTTCCCGAAGAACGAGCGTATTCTCGACGGTCTGATGCAGCTCTACACGGCCGAGAAGGGCGTGGGCGACCCCGCCGACCTGGTGACGATGATTGACGCCGCCATTGCCGAGAATCCGACCAACACGGACCTCTGGTTCGGCCGCGGCCGTATCTTCTACGCGCTGAAGAACTACGACGAGAGCATCAAGTCGTTCGAGAAGATTGTCGAGCTGAAGCCCGACATGTACGAGGGCAACTACTACCTCGGCTTCTTCTATGCGCTCAAGGGCGATGCCATGAACAAGGAGATGAACGAGCGTCAGTACAGCAGCCAGGCCGACTACGATGCCGACCTGAAGACGGTCAATGCGGTCTACATGGCAGCAGTGCCCTGGTTCGAGAAGGTCCTCGAGCTGAAGCCCAACGACCCGGACGCCGTTGAGTTCCTCAAGTCGCTCTGCTTCCGTCTGCGTGACGAGGAGGGCATGATGGACAAGTACAAGAAGTACAACGACCTCTACAACCAAATCAAGGGTAACTAATCGCCCGGCGGTTTGAACGAAGCGCGGCAGCCTTTAGCGGGCTGCCGCTTTTTTTGTGCCTGCCGGGGAGGGGAGGCACTTGGAGGTGCGGGAAGGCGCGGGGCGGCGCTTTTCCGGGCGGCGCGGACGTGGAAGACGTGGCAGGAAGAGGGTGCTTTTTCCCAGCCGGTTCGGGGGGCGGATGGTGCGGGCGAGGATGCGGATGTAGGGTGGCGGTTCCGGTGCCGGGAGCCGCTTTTTTGTGTCTGTCGGGGAGGGGGGCGCGGGGAGGCGCGGCAGGAGGTGTGTGTGGGCGGTTGGTTTGGGCGCCGGAGAGGAGGTCGTGGGGCAAGCGAGTGTTGGACGCTTGTGTCGTCGGGTAGGCGACTGTCTGTGTGTGTGGTGGGGGGAGTACCGGACCGGGTGGCGGAGAGGATGCCGGAACAGCCGGGGTGAGGCGGTGGAAGATAAAAAAACGGAGGCCGCACCGATGGCGGCCTCCGTGGTCCGGCGGCGGATAGTGTGCGGGCACTATTCGTACTGTCCCGACTTGAGGCGCTCAACCTCCTCGCGCGTGAGGAAGCGCCACTGTCCGCGCTTAAGGTTCTTCTTCGTCAGACCGGCGTAGTAGACCCGGTCGAGCTTCAGCACCGTATAGCCCAGATGCTCGAAGATGCGCCGCACGATGCGGTTGCGCCCCGAGTGGATTTCGATGCCGACCTCCTCCTTGTTCTCCGATACGTAGGAGATTTCATCGGCATAGATTTCGCCGTCCTCGAGCGTGATGCCCTCGGCGATGGCATCCATGTCGGCACGCGTGAGGGGCTTGTCGAGCGTCACCTGGTAAATCTTCTTCTTGCGGTAGGAGGGGTGGGTGAGTTGCTTGGTCAGGTCGCCGTCGTTGGTGAAGAGCAGCAGTCCCACGCTGTTCTTGTCGAGCCGGCCAACCGGATAGATGCGCTCCGTGCAGGCTCCCTTGACCAGCTCCATCACCGTCTTGTCGGTGTGGGGGTCCTCCATCGTGGTCACATATCCCTTGGGCTTGTTGAGCACGAGGTAGACCTTCTTCTCGCCCTGTACGCGCTCGCCGTTGAAGCGCACGTCGTCCGTCGGCTTCACCTTGCTCCCCAGCTCCGTGACCACCTGCCCGTTGACCGTGACCACGCCCGCCTGGATGTAGTCGTCGGCCTCGCGGCGCGAGCAGAGGCCCGACTGCGCGATGAAGCGGTTGAGGCGAATCTCGCCGCTCCCCTTCGCCGCGTCGAAACGCGGATAGGAGCTCCGTTCGCCGCGCCGCTCCGAGGCGAAGCGTCCGCCGCGCTCCTCGCGGCGCCCGTCGTACGAGGGCCGTTCGCCATACTTGCGCGGAGCCTTGCGCTCGCCGTATGCCGAGGCGGAGCGCCCCTCTGCGCGGTTGTTGTCGTATCGCTTGTTGGGTTTGTGCGGTGCGTGGCCGTACTCCCCGGCGCGGCGTTCGCGGCGGTCGTCACGGCGGTCGTCGCGGCGGTCGTCACGGCGATCGTCACGGCCGCGGCCTGCACGCCGCTCCTCGTCACGCTCGTCGCGCTGCCCGTAGCGGCCGTACTCCTCGCGCGGCTCCTCGTCGTAGTAACCGTACTGCTCTTCGCGGCGGTCGCGGCGCTCGTAGCGCTCATAGCGGCCGCGCGTCTCGTGCCGCTCGTCGCGGTCGCGCGTTGCGTACTGCCCGCGGCGGCTCTCGCCTCCGCGTGCGGCGCCTCCCCGGCCCTGGAAGCCTCGTCCGGAGTGCTCCTTCTCGCCGTAGTGCGGACGCTCGCCGTAGCTGCGGCCCTGCTGCTCCTCGTGCAGCGGGCGGTTGTCGGCCGTGAAGTTGGGGTTGTACGAAGCCCGTTTGCGGGGCTGTCGGTCCGTTGTGGGTCGCTCCGAGTCGGCGGCATCGCGCTGCGGACGCGGGCTGCGCTCAACGCGTTCCGCCGTGACCGTTGCGGTACGCACCCGCTTGTCACGCCCGAAGCGTGCGAGTGCGTCGGTTGAGTCGTTCTTGTGTTCTTTCATACGAATGGTCGAGTTCGACGTGGATGTTTTTTCGGTATGGTCTGTTTGCTGAACGGAGGCTCCTGCCGGCGGCGGAATACGTCGAACTCGTTTCGGGGCGTCGCTGACGCCCGGATTCCTGCCGGCATTTGCCCCTTTTGCCCGGTCGGCGGCTGCGTCTCCGCCGTGCGGAGCGGCGGCCCTGCGCATGGGTCCGGGCACGGGAAGGGGGCTTCCCCTCCGATGCGCTAACCCGCACGCGTCGACAAGGTTGCGCAAAGGTAATTCAATTTTCGGGATTCTGCACACGCTTCGTGCCGAAATCGGAAACAAAAGGGGGGCGGGGCCTTCATTTTGTCGAATTAAAGTGTATCTTTGTATTCGCTTCGCCGGAACCCCCTGCCGCGGCGGCTCTTTGCGGCATCTACCCTCCGGCGGCGAGTGCCCATGTCGATGAACCGCGAAATCCTGCGCCTGGCGCTGCCCAACATCGTCTCGAACATCACGGTGCCCCTGATGGGCATCGTCGGTACGGCCATCGCCGGCCACTCGGCCGGTGACTCGGCGGCCAACATCGGGGCGCTGGCCATCGGGGTCTCGATTTTCAACTTCATCTACTGGAACTGCTCCTTCGTGCGGATGGGCACGAGCGGCTTCACGGCGCAGGCCTTCGGTGCGGGCGACTTCCGCGAGTGCACCAACATGCTGGCCCGTGCGCTGGTGGTGGCCGCCTCGATGGGGCTGCTGGTCGTCGCGCTGCAGTACCCCATCGGCGAGCTGGCGCTCTGGGCCATGAACGGCGGCGAGATGACGCGCGCCTACTTCTACGCCCGCATCTGGGCCGTCCCGGCGGGCATCATGCTCTTCGGCTTCAACGGCTGGTATACGGGCATGCAGAACGCCCTGATTCCGATGTGTACGGCCGTGACGGTCAACATCGTCCACGTGGGGTGCAGTCTCTGGTTCGCCTTCGGCATGAAGATGGGCATCGTCGGCATCGCCTACGGCTCCGTTGCGGGGCAGTGGACGGGGGTGATGCTGGCGGCGCTGCTGCTGGTGTGGCGCTACCGGCACGTGCTGACGGGCATCGACTGGCGCGAGGTCTTCGACCTGCGTCCGCTGCGCCACTTCTTCATCGTCAACCGCGACATCATGCTGCGCACGCTCTGCATCGTGGCCGTCTACACCTTCTTCACGGGGGCCTCGGCCCGCATGGACAACCCGGCGATGCTGGCGGTCAACACGCTGCTGCTCGAGCTCTTCACCCTCTTCTCCTACATGAACGACGGCTTCGCCTATGCCGCCGAGGCGCTCACGGGGCGCTTCATCGGGGCGCGCGACGGCCGCTCGCTGCGCGCATGCCTCAAGCGTTGCATCTTCTGGGGGACGGCCGTCTCGGCCCTCTTCGTGGGCATCTACATCGTCTGGTGGCGCGACCTGGTGGGGCTCTTCGTCGATGCGTCGGCCCCCGACGCCCCGACCATCGTCGAGCTGGCCGGGCGCTACATCGTCTGGATTATCATCATCCCCATCGCCAGCGCCATGCCCTTCATCATGGACGGCATCATGGTGGGAGCGACCCATACGCGCGTGATGCGCAACTCGATGTTCTGGGCTACGGCGGCCTACTTCGCCATCTACCACCTCTTCTACGGGTGGATTGGCAACAACGCCCTCTGGCTCGCCTTCATGCTCTACATGTTCCTGCGCGGCGTGCTGCAGTTCTTCATGACGCGCCGCCTGCAGGTCATCTACGCGCGGGCCGATGCGGGCCGGGTCGGGTACGCGTCGCCGGTCCGGGAGTAGAAGGGGGCGGAAGTCGGAGGTTAGGGCTGGGCAAAAGGATAAAAGGGAAGCGACCCCGCAAGGGTCGCTTCCCTTCTTTTTTTTCGGGCGGGGCGGCGGGGCCGGGCTGCGTCCGAGAAAGTGCCTCGGCGGCCGGGCTGGAAGGCGGTGGTTTCGGGTCGGGCAGAGAGGGCCCGCGCGGTGCTTCGGGTGAGCCGGGAGCAGGCCGGGGCCTGGGGCAGGAAGGCGGAGGTTTCGGACCGGGCAGAGAGGACCCGCGCCGGTGCTTCGGGTGAGCCGGGAGCAGGCGGGCCGGGCAAATGAATGGATAAAAGGGAAGCGACCCTTGCGGGGTCGCTTCTCTTCTTTTTTTTTATGGGCTGGCGGCGGAGCTATGGTCGGCAGGTCGCGCGGGCGGCCGGTCGGCACCCCGGTCAGCGGCCCGCTATTCGTGCGTGGCCTGCCACCATGCGGTCTGCTGCTTGGTCCGCGTGGCGTCGCTCGTGCTCGGGTCCGAGGTGGTGATGCCCGAGAAGGTGCGAATCGCCTTCGCTCCGCTCGACATCGAGTAGAACTCCGGCGTGTGGCGGTGGTAGGGGACCGTGCGGGCAAGCTGCTCCTCGAACTCGGCAAGCAGCGTGGGCGAGGTGCAGAGGTGGCGGACGTAGTCCCCCAGGTCGAAGAAACGCGTCGGGTTGTAGCCGTCGAGCACCTGCAGCTCGGAGAGCTGCGAGCCGTCGAAGACATCGCCCGCATTGATGCGCTTCATGATGTCGGCCAGACGCTCCAGCTCGGCGCAGTCCGTCACGCCAATCGTCCCGTAGGGGTACTGGTACGAACTGTAGAAGCGGTAGAACGACTCGCAGATGTTCTCGTAGTCGGGTTCGCCGACCAGGTAGCGCCCCATCAGGGCGTAGGGGAATCCGTAGGCCATGATTTCGCACGTCGAGCCGATGAGGTGGCGCGTGACGTGGCGCAGGTCGTAGGCCACCTCGACCGACGACATGTAGCAGTCGTCGAAGAGGATGTACTCCATCTCCATGCCGGCCTGCGTGATGCCCTCGGCCAGCGTGGTGATGTCGGTCCGGTACTGGTCCAGCTTGCCGCCGAACCAGCGGGTCAGTGCCGCACCCTCGGCCGCATACTCCCAGTACTCCCGCTCGCGCGGAGCCGCGATGCCGGGCCGCGCGTAAATGCCCGAGACGGGGAGCCAGGCCATGCCGTGGCTGCCAATCGTCATGGCGTAGCGCTCGGCGGGGGCCGTCTGGCGCACCTGCTCGAGGATGGAGGCGATGCCCTCGGCCGTGGTGAAGTCGGGCGCCGTATCGTAGGTGCGGTGGTTCAGCCGGACGCACTGCCCGTTGTCGTGGTAGAGCTCGAAGAACTCGGCCCGCCGCTCATCGGGCATGAAGAAGACCACGAGCCGCGTATCGCCGAGGTAGCCGGCGGCGACGGTCTGCTCCATGTCGGCGAGGTTCTGCTCGAAGAACGAGGTGAGGTCGCCCGACCAGGGCATGTACATGAGCAGCGTCTGGGGCGCCGTGGCCATGCTCTGCTCGACGCCTACCTGCGTCTGGAGCCCGCCCTTGTCGAGCTGCAGCGTGATGCTGCCCAGCTCGCGGCGCAGCCGCCCCTCATTTGCGGCGAGCGCCCGCACCGTGACGGTCGTCTCGCCGCGGTCGCCGCTCGCGGGGCCGACGACCTCGAACTCCTCGCCCGTCGTGGTGAGTGACCACGGGCCGCTCGACGAGACGGTGAACGACGCCTCGGAGCCCGCCTCGGAGCGCAGCACGACGCTCGCGACGTTGCTCTCAAGGCGCTGCCGCTCGCCTTCCTCCTTGCTGCAGCCGAAGGCCGCGGCGGCCGTCAGCACGAGCAGCAGCAGGCGGCGTGCGATTATTTGTAGGTGCGGGGTTTCAGATTGTTGAATTGCCATGTGCGGTCACGTTTATAGGTGTATCCTTCGGGTTTGTTGCGGTAGATGCGGCTGAAGTCGAAGTAGAACCCCTTGCGCTTCTTCCCCTCGATGACCATGGGCGAGACGAGCGGCACGAACTCGACCTCGCGGCTGATGACGCGGCTGCGGCCGTAGGGGAGCCCCTCGGAGGCGAGCACGTCGAGTGCATGGTCGAACATGAGGATGTGCTGCGGCGTCTTCTGCGTGTAGCCGTCGCCCGACTGCTCGATGGTGCGGATGATGCGGTTCATCCGTTCGTAGTAGGCCCGCTCGCGGATGGTGTCGCCCAGCGCCCCGTAGGCGTAGGCCATCAGGTTGAGCACCTTCGGGCTGAAGGGGTCGACCTTCTGGGCGTCGTTGCCCGCCGAGACGAGCAGCTCGAGGTCCTCGCGCAGCGGCCGCTCGACGTCGATGCGCGCGGCAATCATCAGCATGCGGTCGAGCGCCTGGTTCGAGGCGAAGGGCTTGTAGGCATCCTGGAAGGCGTAGCCGTAGTAGAGGTAGTGGTAGTCCTCGTCGGTCATCGTCGAATCGCCCGCGTTGTAGCGCATCATCAGCTTCGTGTAGTAGAAGGGCGAGGCGGTGTTCATCGTCCGGTCGAGGATGTCTTCGTCGTCGGGCACCTTGGCCAGCGCCAGCGCCGGCAGGAGCAGCAGTGCAAGGAGCACTCGTTTGAATCGTTTCATAGGCAGCGGTTGTGCACGTTACTGGATGGATAACTAACGTGCAGCCTACCGCAAATCGTATTCCGCAATGAGTTTTTCGAAGCGGCGGCGCAGCGCTTCGGTCCCCTCGACCAGCGGCAGACGCATCGTGGGGCCGATGAGCCCCATCGTCGCCAGGGCGCACTTCACGCCGACGGGGTTGCCCTCGGCGAAGAGCGCCTCGACCGCCTCGCGCAGCCGTTCGTAGGCGCGGTCGGCCTCGTCGAACGCCCCGCGCTTGGCCAGGTTGATGCACTCCATGAAGCGGCGCGGGAAGGCGTTCGCCGCCACCGAGATGACGCCGTCGCCGCCGCGGCGCATCAGCTCGAGCGTCATGCCGTCGTCGCCCGAGAGGACGAGGAACCCTTCGGGGCGGTTGTCGAGAATCTGCTGCATCTGCTCGATGTTGCCCGAGGCCTCCTTGATGCCGATTACGTTGGGGAAGTCGCGCGCGATGCGGAGCGTCGTCTCGGCCGTCATGTTGACCCCCGTGCGGCCGGGGATGTTGTAGAGGATGACGGGCAGCGGCGAGTGCTCCGAGACGGTGCGGAAGTGCTGGTAGAGCCCCTCTTGCGAGGGTTTGTTGTAGTAGGGCGTCACGCTCAGGATGGCGTCGGCGCCCCGCAGGTCGAATTCGCGCAGCTGGTCGAGCACCTCCGAGGTGGAGTTGCCGCCGCAGCCCATCACCAGCGGCACGCGGCCGCGGATGTGGTCGGTGATGTACATGGCGATGACGGCCCGTTCGGGCATGTAGAGCGTCGGTGTCTCGGCCGTGGTGCCCAGGGCCACGATGTAGTCGACGCCCCCCTCGATGACGTAGTCGAGCATGCGGGCCAGAGCCTGGTAGTCCACCCGTCCGTCGGGCGTAAAGGGGGTTATCATGGCGGCGCCTGCGCCGGCCAGTTTGTTCTGTAACATGGTTTGTTCGCTGTTTAGGGTTTATGGTTTGCGGGCCTCGGACCGGTTACCGGTCGTGCCCCTGTTCATGGTGCTGATGGTTGTCTGCGGCCGGAGCCGCTGGGCCGGAGCCGCCGCCCCGGTTGAGTTCGGCTGGAGCCGCGCCCCGGGAGTGTTCGGTCGGAGCTGCCGTCCGGAAACATTCGGCCGGAGCCGCCGCGGGAGTGCCGCCCCGGAGCCGCCGCGCCTCAGAAGAGTTCGCCCTGCCGCGCCGCGCCGTCGCTGCCGGGTCTCGCTCCGGCGTCGGGTGCCGCGCCTGCCTCGGGCTTCGGTTCTGCTTCGGGTTTCGCGCCTGCCTCGGGCTTCGGTTCTGCCTCGGGTGCCGCTCCGGTCGGGCTGGCTGCCTGTGCCGTTTCGGTCGGGGTCTCCTCCGCCGCTTCGGGTGCCGCTCCTGTTTCGGGTGCCGCTCCTGCCTCGGGTTCCGTTCCTGCTTCGGGCACTGCCTCGGGCGAGTCGGCCTCGGCCAGCATGGCGTCGAACTCCTCCTCGGAGATTATCTTCAACCCCAGCTTCTCGGCCTTCTTGAGCTTCGCCGGGCCCATCTTCTCGCCCGCCACGATGTAGTCGACGTTGGCCGAGACGGCCGAGAGGTTGCGCCCGCCGTGCAGCTCGATGAGCTCCTTCAGCTCGTCGCGGCTGTGGTTCAGGAAACGTCCCGAGATGACGAAGCTCTTGCCCGCCAGGCGGTTCGAGGCGAGCGTGCGGGCCCGGGCCTCCAGCTGCACCCCGGCTCTGCGCAGGCGGTCGATGATGCGCAGGTTCTCCTCGTCGGCGAAGTATTCGCGGATGGCGTCGGCGATGCGGCCGCCCACCTCGTCGGCCTCGACCAGCTCCTCGCGCGAGGCCTTCATCACGGCGTCGAGCGAACCGAAGTGGCCCGCCAGATACTTGGCCGTCGTCTCGCCCACGAAGCGGATGCCCAGCGCGAAGAGCACCCGCGCGAAGGGCACCTCCGTCGAGCGGCGGATGGAGCGGATGATGTTCTCGGCCGACCGCTCGCCCAGCCGCGGCAGCGGGGCCAGCTGTTCGGCGCGCAGGTCGTAGAGGTCGGCGACGTTGCGCACCAGCGCGTTGTCGTAGAGCAGCTCGACGGTCTCCTCGCCCAGCCCCTCGATGTCCATCGCCTTGCGGCCGATGAAGTGGATGATGCGGCCGAGAATCTGCGGGCGGCAGCCGTCCGCATTGGGGCAGTAGTGCTTCGCCTCGCCCTCGTAGCGCACCAGCGGCGTGTGGCAGACGGGGCACTCGGTGATGTAGGTGAAGGGGCGGCTGTCGGCCGGGCGCATCGAGAGCTCGACGCCCGTGATTTTCGGGATAATCTCGCCCCCCTTCTCGACATAGACCATGTCGCCCGGGCGGATGTCGAGCAGCGCCATCTGCTCGGCGTTGTGGAGCGTCGCCCGGCGGACCGTGGTGCCGGCCAGCAGCACCGGTTCGAGGTTGGCCACCGGCGTGATGGCCCCCGTGCGCCCCACCTGGAAGTCGACGCTTGTGAGCCGCGTGAGGGCCTGCTCGGCCTTGAACTTGTAGGCGACGGCCCACTTCGGTGCCTTGGCCGTGAAGCCCAGCTGGCGCCGAAGGGCGAAGTCGTTGACCTTGATGACCACGCCGTCGGTCGGGAAGGGCAGCTCGCGCCGCGCCGTATCCCAGTGGTCGATGAAGGCGTCGACCTCGGCCCGCGTGTGGCAGATGCGCATCGCGTCGGATACCTTGAAGCCCCACGTGCGCGCCTGCTGCAGGCTCTCCCAGTGGTTCGTGAAGGGGAGGTTGTCGCCCGCCAGCTGGTAGAGCGTGCAGTCCAGCCCGCGGTGGGCCACCACCGACGAGGCCTGCTGCTTGAGCGTCCCGGCCGCCGCATTGCGCGGATTGGCCAGCAGCGGCTCGCCCGCCGCCTCGCGCTCGGCGTTCAGCCGGTCGAACGAGGCGTAGGGCATCAGCACCTCGCCGCGGATTTCGAACAGCTCGGGCCACCCCTCGCCGTGCAGATGCAGCGGCACGGAGCGGATGGTGCGGACGTTGGCCGTCACGTCGTCGCCCTCGACGCCGTCGCCGCGCGTCGCGGCCAGCACCAGCGCGCCGTGTTCGTAGGTGAGCGAGATGGCCGTGCCGTCGAACTTCAGCTCGCAGACCAGGTCGGCGGCCCCCACCTCCCGCTCGATGCGGTCGATGAACTCGTGCAGCTCGTCGAGCGAGTAGGTGTTGCCCAGCGAGAGCATCGGGAAGCGGTGGCGGACGGTCCGAAAGTCGGAGGTCAGGTCGCTGCCCACGCGCACCGACGGCGAGTTGGGGTCGGCATACTGGGGATACTCCCGCTCGAGGTCGACGAGCTCGCGCATCATCGTGTCGAACTCGAAGTCGGAGATTTCGGGGGCGTTTTCGACGTAATATTTATAGTTGTGGCGGTCGAGCTCCCGGCGGAGCTCCTCGATTCGTTCCTGGGGTGTCATCGTGTTTGTCCGTTTGCCGCCCGGTGCCGAGTGGGGCGGGGCGGCGGCCCGTCGCGGCGGCGCCGTCCGGCGAAGATGCCGGCGCGGGCAGCCCGTGGGGGCATTAAATATATGTATTGTTGTGTAAAGGTACGCAATTTGTTCAGAACATCATCGAAATTCGAAAAAAATGCAATAAAAAATATTCCGGGGTGGTGCGGTTTGCAAATTTTGCGTATACTTGCAGAAAATTTTTACACGTTAGTTTTACGCTGTACCATGACCAAACAGAATAGCACGAAGAAACATATCGTTGCGAGTCTTCACAACCTCAGCCCCGAACTTCAGGAAGCCGTGCGGGAGAAGTATCCCCTCGGATTCACCGACGCCATGATGCGTGTCGACAAGCCCAACGGCGACTTCTTCTACGCCGTACCGTTCGATACGGACGAGGTTGCCTATCTGGTGAAAATCGACGTGAAGGTCGACGACCACGCCCAGGATGACGACGACAAGGACTACTACGACGACGAAATCAAGGGCGCCGACGAGATTCAGGACGACGGCAGCTCGGAGGGGCTTGAAGAGACCGATGACGATATCGACATCTGACCTGTAAAAGACTCAATTTCAACAACATCATCATAGAACATGCGCCGTGCCCTTTCATCGCTTCTCGTGCTGCTCTGCACCTCGTGCGGACTGCTCGATGACGGGTACGACGACGCGGCGCGAACCGAATACCTGCGCTTTACCGACCCCGCCTTCGAGCGCTACTGCCTCGAGACGCTCGACCTGAACGACGACGGGCGCATCTCGCGCTACGAGGCCGAGCGCATCGTGCGGATGGACTGCTCGGGGTGCGGCATCGCCTCGCTCGACGAAATCTCCGACTTCCGCAACCTGCAGCGGCTCGACTGCAGCGACAACGACCTCACGCGGCTCGACCTCTCGTCGTGCCCGCGGCTCGTGGAGGTCAACTGCGCCCGCAACCGCATCTCGTGGCTCGACGTCGAGCGGCTCGCGATACTTGCGACGCTCGACTGCAGCGGCAACCTGCTCTCCTCGCTCGATTTGAGGGGCGATACGGCCCTCTCGACGCTCGTCTGCGGCGGCAACGCCCTGCGGACGCTCGACGTGAGCAGCTGCGCTGCCGTCATGGAGCGGGTCGATACGCAGTCGAGTCCCGAGCTGGAGACGCTCTACGTAAGCTCGACGCAGGAGATTCGCCAGTTGCAGGTGGACGGCCATACTGACGTGGTGGTGCTGTGACCCCGGCGGCGGAGGGGGCGAGCAGCAGGGACGGCAAGTTCCGGGCTGCGGACGGCCGAGACCCCGGACGGCTGAGAGATGGGACCGGATGGCGGCTGAGAACTGTGACCCGGGCGGCGGGCGGAGGCTTTCACGGGGGGCTACCCGGACGGCTGAGATTCCGGCGGCCAGGCGGCTGAGCCCCGACCGGCGGGCGGCTGAGCGGCTGAGGCTCCGGATGGCGGAGGCTTTCACGGCTGTGACCCCCGACCGGCGGGCAGACCGAAATCGAAGGCAGACAGGCTGTTGCAGGAGAACATGCTGCCGGAAGTCTCCCGCAAAAGAGACGGGCTCCCGGAGTGCGGAGCCGTTGTCGTGCGGCAGGGTGTATCGGACGAGCATCCCGGAGCAGAAGCCCGTAGAGTAGCAGAGTAGTGTAGCAGAAATAGAAGTGAACGGACCGAGGTCCGTTTTTTTTGTGCCCGTATGTGTTCGGGCGGCGGCGCATCTTCCCTTCGGAACACTTTTTTTGCGTCCTGGCGGCGGGCGCATCTTCCCTTCGGAACACTTTTTTTGCGACCTGGCGGCGGGCGCATCTTCCCTTCGGAACACTTTTTTTGCGACCCGGCGGCCGGTCCGTCCCGTCTGCACCTCTGAACTCCCCGTCCCGCCCCTATCCCGCGCCGCTGAACACGCTGGCCCCGCCCCGGCTCCACCGCAGAACCCCCGCCTGTTCCGCCCCCGTCCTGCGCCGCTGAACACGCTGGCTCCGCCTCCGGGCTCCACCGCAGAACCACCTGCACCGCCCTATCCCGCTCCGCTGAACACGCTGGCCCCGCCCCCGCCTGCGCCGCAGAACCCCCGCCTGTTCCGCCCCCGTCCCGCACCGGGCCCCACCGCTGAACGCGCTGGTCCCGCCCCGGCTCCACCGCAGAACCCCCTGCCCGTCCCCGTCCCGCGCCGCTGAACACGCTGGCCCTCTCCCGGTTGGGGCCCCGGAAACCTCCCCCGAAGGGCCGCAACACGCCCCCGAAAGCCCTTTTCGGGGCCATTTGTCGAAAAGTCGCCCCCGGAGTTGGGTATTTCGTGGAATATTTCGTACCTTTGAATGCAAAAAATGTCTTTTGCAGCCAATAACATAATTCGGATATCATGAAAAAAGTAGACGTCATTCTCGGCCTGCAGTGGGGCGACGAGGGTAAAGGCAAGGTTGTGGACGTGCTGACGCCCCACTATGAGGTGGTGGCGCGTTTCCAGGGCGGACCCAACGCCGGTCACACGCTGGAATTCAACGGCGAGAAATACGTACTGAGGTCGATTCCCTCGGGCATCTTCCAGGGCGGAAAGACCAACATCATCGGCAACGGCGTAGTGCTCGACGCCGTTCTTTTTCGTGCCGAAGCCGAGGAGCTGGCCCGCAGCGGCCACGACCTCACGCGGCAGCTCTGCATCTCGAAGAAGGCGCATCTGATTCTGCCGACGCACCGCATTCTCGACGCGGCCTACGAGGCTGCCAAGGGCAGCTCGAAAATCGGCACCACCGGTAAGGGCATCGGCCCGACCTATACGGACAAGGTGAGCCGCAACGGCATGCGCGTGGGCGACCTGCTGAGCCCCGACTTCCGCGCGATTTACGCCCGCGCAAAGGCACGCCACGAGCAGATTCTCCGCTCGCTGAACTATTCGTACGACATCACGGAGCTCGAGGCGCAGTGGTTCGAGGCGGTCGAGTACCTCAAGCGCTTCCGCATCATCGACAGCGAGTATGAAATCAACGCGCTGCTCGACAACGACAAGGCCATCCTGGCCGAGGGCGCCCAGGGCACGCTGCTCGACGTCGACTTTGGCTCCTATCCCTTCGTCACCTCCTCCAATACGGTCTGCGCCGGCGTCTGCACCGGTCTGGGCGTCGCTCCCCGCCGCATCGGCGAGGTCTACGGCATCTTCAAGGCCTACTGCACCCGTGTCGGAAGCGGCCCCTTCCCCACGGAGCTCTTCGACCAGACGGGCGAGCAGCTCTGCTCCATCGGCCACGAGTTCGGCGCCGTCACGGGCCGCCGCCGCCGCTGCGGATGGCTCGACCTGGTGGCACTCAAGTATTCGATTATGATTAACGGCGTCACGCAGCTCATCATGATGAAGTCCGACGTGATGAACGACTTCGATACCGTGAAGGTGGCCGTCGCCTACGAAATCGGCGGCGAGCGCACGACGCGCTTCCCCTTCGAGACCGAGGCCGACATCAAGCCCGTCTACCGCGAATTCCCGGGCTGGAAGTCCGACCTGCGCAAGGTGACCCGCTACGAGGAGTTCCCCGAGGCGTTCCGCAACTACGTCGAGTTCATCGAGCAGCAGACGGGCGTCCCCGTGAAGATTATCTCGATTGGCCCCGACCGCGGCGAGACCATCGTCCGTTAGCATCGGCCACGACGCCGCGCGGCGGCCGTTTCGTGAAGAGGCGGCCGCCGCACGGTGACCGACCGCAATGAAAGAACCGAAAACAAATCTTACAACAGATAGACAACCTATGAAACAACCGCTTAAAATCGTTGTGCTGGCAAAGCAGGTACCCGATACCCGCAATGTGGGCAAGGATGCGATGACCCCCGAAGGAACGGTCAACCGCGCTGCGCTGCCGGCCATCTTCAACCCGGAGGACCTCAATGCACTCGAAATGGCGCTCAATCTGAAGGACCGCATGCCGGGTGCTACGGTGCACATCCTCACGATGGGCCCGCAGCGTGCCGCCGACATCATCCGCGACGCGATGTTCCGCGGTGCCGACGGAGGATACCTGCTCTCGGGCCGCGAGTTCGCCGGCTCGGATACGCTGGCCACCTCCTACGCCCTCTCGTGCGCGCTGCGCAAGATTGGTCCCGACGTCATCTTCGCCGGCCGTCAGGCCATCGACGGCGATACGGCCCAGGTAGGCCCCCAGGTGGCCGAGAAGCTCGGCCTGCCGCAGGTGACCTATGCCGAGCAGATTGTCGAGGTGCGCGACCAGTCGCTGGTTATCAAGCGCCGCATCACGGGCGGCATTGAGGTGGTCGAGTGCCCCGTTCCGGCCGTCATCACGGTCAACGAGTCGGCCGCCGAGTGCCGTCCGCGCAATGCCAAGCGCGTGATGAAGTACAAGGGTGCGCTCGCCGCATCGGAGATTGCCGCCGCTCCCGAATCGGCCGCCGCACGGCGCGCACAGGAGCATGACTACCTCCGCATCACGGAGTGGGGTGCCGCCGCCGTCGAGCCCGACATGCAGCAGCTCGGTCTGCAGGGCTCGCCCACGAAGGTCAAGAAAATCGAGAACGTCGTCTTCGCAGCCAAGGAGGCCAAGCGCCTGACGGCCGCCGACGAGGACATTAACTCCCTGATGGTCGAACTTATTGCGAGCCACACGCTCGGTTAATCCGGATTGAAAGAGATGAACAACATATTCGTATACATCGAGACCGAGAAAGGCGTTGTGGCCGACGTGAGTCTCGAACTGCTGACCAAAGGCCGTGAACTGGCCGCGACGCTCGGCGTGAAGCTCGAGGCGGTCGTCATCGGTGAAAATCTTGCCGGCATGGAGAAGGAGCTGGCACGCTACGGCGCCGACACCGTATGGGTGGCCGACGACAAGGAGCTGGCCCCCTTCCGCACGCTGCCCCATACGGCCGTCATGTGCGGCCTCATCGAACAGGAGAAGCCCCAGATTGTCCTCTTCGGCGCCACCTGCATCGGCCGCGACTTCGCTCCGCGCGTCTCGTCGGCGCTGCACAGCGGTCTGACGGCCGACTGCACGCAGCTGGTCATCGGCGACCACCGCGACGCCAAGAGCGGCAAGGAGTACAAGAACCTGCTCTACCAGATTCGTCCCGCTTTCGGCGGCAACATCATCGCCACGATTGTCAACCCGGACCACCGTCCGCAGATGGCCACCGTGCGCGAGGGCGTCATGCGCAAGGAGTACGCCGCACACCCCGCCGCCGGCGAGGTGAAGTTCATCGACTGGAAGCGCTATGTCAAGGACAGCGACCTGGCGGTGAAGATTGTCGAGCGTCAGATTGAGGAGCGCAAGATTGACATCAAGGGTGCCAACATCATCGTGGCCGGCGGCTACGGCATGGGCTCGAAGGAGAACTTCCGTCTGGTGCACGAGCTGGCCGAGGTGCTGGGCGCCGAGGTGGGCGCCAGCCGTGCGGCCGTCGATGCCGGCTTCACGGAGCCCGAACGGCAGGTGGGCCAGACCGGCGTCACGGTGCGTCCGAAGCTCTACATCGCCTGCGGCATTTCGGGCCAGATTCAGCATACGGCCGGCATGGACCAGTCGTCGATGGTCATCTCCATCAACACCGACCCCGAGGCTCCCATCAACAAGATTGCCGACTATGCGATTGTGGGCGACGTGAACGAGATTATCCCCAAGATGATTAAGTACTACAAACAAAATTCGAAGTAATGGCTAATTTCTTTTCAGATAACAAGGATTTGCAGTTCCACCTCCAGCATCCGATGATGCGCAAGATTGTGGAGCTCAAGGAGCGCGGATTTGCAGAGAAGGACCTCTACGACTATGCGCCGCAGGATTTCGACGACGCGATGGACTCCTACCGCCGGGTGCTCGAAATCGCCGGCGAGGTCTGCGGCGAGGTCATTGCTCCGAATGCCGAGGGCGTCGACCACGAAGGTCCCCGCGTGGTGAACGACCATGTGGAGTACGCCTCGGGTACGGTCGAGAACCTCAAGGCGATTGTCGATGCCGGACTGAGCGGCCTGACGCTCCCGCGCAAGTACGACGGTCTGAACTTCCCGCTGGTCTGCTTCGTGATGGCCAACGAGATGGTGGCGCGCGCCGACGCCGGATTCGAGAACATCTGGGGTCTGCAGGACTGCGCCGAGACGCTCAACGAGTTCGCCTCGGAGGAGCTCAAGCAGAAGTATCTGCCGTGGGTATCGGCCGGCGCCACCTGCGCCATGGACCTCACGGAGCCCGATGCCGGTTCGGACCTGGGTGCCGTCATGCTGAAGGCCACCTGGTCGGAGGAGCGCCAGACGTGGCTGCTCAACGGCGTGAAGCGCTTCATCACCAACGGTGACGGCGACATCTCGCTCGTGCTGGCCCGCACCGAGGAGGGTACGACCGACGCACGCGGTCTGTCGATGCTCGTCTACGACAAGCGCGACGGCGGCGTGAAGGTGCGCCGCATCGAGAACAAGATGGGTATCAAGGGCTCGCCCACCTGCGAGCTGGTCTTCACGAACGCTCCGGCGCAGCTGGTCGGCGACCGCAAGATGGGTCTTATCAAGTACGTGATGTCGCTGATGAACGCCGCCCGTCTGGGTATCGGCGCGCAGTCGGTCGGCACGTGCGAGGCGGCCTACCGCGAGGCGCTGAAGTATGCCCACGAGCGTGAGCAGTTCGGCAAGCCGATTGTCAAGTTCGCCGCCGTGGCCGAGATGCTCTCCAACATGAAGGCCAAGCTGCAGGGCGCCCGCGCGCTGCTCTACGAGACCACGCGCTTCGTCGAAATCTACAAGCAGTACACCCACATCTCGCACGAGCGTTCGCTCGAGGGCGCGGAGCGTCAGGAGATGAAGTTCTACAACCGCCTGGCCGACGGCTTCACGCCGCTGGTGAAGCTCTTCTCGTCGGAGTATGCCAACCAGCTGGCCTACGACGCGATTCAGATTCACGGCGGTTCGGGCTTCATGAAGGATTATCCCTGCGAGCGTCTCTACCGCGATGCGCGCATCATGAACATCTACGAGGGCACCTCGCAGCTGCAGGTCGTGGCGGCCATCAACGCCGTGACGAAGGGCACCTTCATGGAGCAGATTGAGCGCTATGCCGCCGCCGAGTATTCGGAGGCGATGCAGCCGATTGTGGCCCGTCTGGCCGAGCTGAAGGGCCGTCTGGCCGAGATGATTGCCCACGTCGAGGAGGGTGAGAAGCAGGCTGCCGGCTTCAAGGACTTCCATGCCCGCCGTCTGGTCGAGACCGCCGGACACATCATCATCACCTACCTGCTGGCCCGTCAGGCCGGCGAGTCGGAGGAGTATGTCAACTCGGCCCGCATCTATGCGAAGCTGGCCGACGGCAAGGTTTCCGAGGCATATGACTACGTGATGAAGTCCGATGTGAGCGACGTGGAGCTCTTCCACGCCGTCGAGCAGGATTGCTGATAGGGTCGTTGACCGCAAAAGAGAGCGGGCCGGCTGCGCAGTGCAGCCGGCCCGCTTCGTTTTCCCGCCGGTGGGCGGGGCCGGGCCCTTGTTCTCGGGTCGGAACCGTTGTTTGTCCGCCGGTGGGCGGAGCGCCGGAGCCCTTTCCCGGATGGAGCGGGGCGCCGGGGCCCTTGTTTTCGGGTCGGGCCGTCGCTTGTCCGCCGCCGGGCGGAGCGCCGGAGCCCTTCCCGAATGGAGCGGGGTGCCGGGGCCCTTGCTCCCGGGGCGGGTCGTCGTTTTCCCGCCGGTGGGGCGGGGGGACGTCCTCTCCACCCGGGCCCCGTTCAGGCGACCGATTCCGGTACGGCCGTGATGCAGCGGTCGGGGTTGAAGATGTTGAGGTTGAGGCGGTCCATGACGAACTTCAGCGCCAGCTGCGCCTTCACCGAGTTGCCCGAGGCGTCGAGCGGCGGCGCAAACGAGGCGATGCCCATAACCCCCGGAATAACCCCCACGATGCCTCCGCCGACTCCCGACTTGGCGGGCAGCCCCGTGGTGTAGAGCCAGTCGCCCGTATGCTCGTAGAAGCCCACGGTGGCCATCAGCGAGACGATTTTCGGGGTGAGCTCCGTGCGGAAGATTTGCTTGCGCGTCACCGGGTTGCGGCCGCCGAAGGCTATCGTCGCACCCAGAATCGAGAGCTGACGCGCCGTGATGCCGAGCGAGCACTGCCGCGTGTAGAGGTCGAGCGACATCTCGGGGTCGTCGTAGATGCGGTTGTAGTTCTTGAGCAGCCAGGTGATGGAGCGGTTGTTGAAGTTGGTGGCCGACTCCGAGCGGTAGAGCTCGTCGATGAGCGTCACCTCGGAGCCCGCAAGCCCCTCGATGAAGTCGACGATGGCCTTCCACTTCCCCTCGGCATCGCCCACGGGCTTGACCATCGAGCAGGCGCTGATGGCGCCGGCGTTGACCAGCGGCGTCGAGGGGTGGTCCTTCTCGAGCAGGATGGCGATGATGGAGTTGAAGGGGAGGCCCGTGGCGTCGGCGCCGATGCGGTTCATCACCTTCTGGGGCCCGTACTGCTCCATGGCGAGCAGCGCCGTGGGCACCTTCGAGACCGATTCGATGCCGAAGGCGCAGTCGGTGTCGCCCACGGTGATGACCTCGCCGTCGGGCAGGCAGGCCGAGATGCCGAAGAGCTCCGAGGGAACCTTCGCCAGGTAGGGGATGTAGTCCGCATTCTTGCCCGAGTTGGTCTCGCGGGTGCATTCGTAGGCCTGCTGCAGCGCGTTGCGGACGGTGGTTTTGTCGATTCGATGTAACATGGTGGTAACGTGTGTGTTGGTTATTGTTTCGGGGTGTGGCCGCCCTTGTTTCCCGCGGCGGAGGAGCCGGTCGGGGCGGACGGCGTGCTCTTCGGAGCGGCGGAGGGGGCCTTCGGAGCCGTTGGTGCGGCGGCCGGAGCGGCTTTCGAAGCCGGGGCTGCGGCAGGGGTTGCGGTCGAAGTGGTCCTCGGGGCCGTTGCGGCGGTCGGAGCGGTCTTCGGAGCAGTCGCGGCGGCCTCCCAGTGGAAGGGTGCGAAGTCGGCTGCGGCCTGCGGGTCACGCCACGAGGGCTTGCGCAGGGCGTAAATCACGAAGGGTGCCGCCACCACCACGATGCAGCCGACGATGAGCACCGAGTACCAGACGGCGCTGCTTCCCGTCTGAATCTGGGCGGGCGGGATGAAGCTCAGCACGAAGGCGAGCAGCGCGCCGCAGAAGCCGAGCGCCCCGAGCAGCCACATCAGGCCGTTGCCCCGGCCCAGACGGAACGGGCGCGGCGTGTCGCGGAGCTTGTAGCGCAGCACGATGGCCGCCGAGAACATCAGCATGTACATGATGAGGTAGAGCAGCACGGTGAGCTGCGAGAGAATCTGGTAGAAGGACTGCACCGAGGGCATGACGACGAAGAGCAGCGCCAGCAGCGTGACCACGCCTCCCTGCACGAGCAGGATGTTGCGCTGCACGCCGATGCGGTTGGCCTTCTGGAAGAAGGGGGGCAGGTAGCCCGCCTTGCCCACGGCGTAGATACCCTTCGAGGGGCCGGCCACCCAGGTGAGCACGCCGGCCAGCACGCCGAACATCAGCGCCACGGCGATGACGGGCGAGGCCCACGACATGTGCAGGTAGCGGAAGTAGTTGTCGAAGCCGATGAGCAGCGACTGTGTCAGGCTGATGTCCTTGGCCGGGATGATGAAGCCCAGCGAGAAGGTGCCCAGCACGAAGATGCAGACCGTGATGAGCGAGCCGATGATGATGGCGCGCGGGTAGTTGCGCGACGGATTGCGCACCTCCATCACGTGGATGCCCATCATCTCCATGCCGGCGTAGAAGAGGAAGATGCCGCTGGCGAGCACCAGGTTGTCGAGCTTCGTCAGGTCGGGGAAGAAGCCCTGCGACATGTCCATGTTGTTGTGGCCGCCCGAGGCGATGTAGACGATGCCCAGCACGATGAGCAGTCCGGCGGGGATGATGGTGCCTATCATGCCGCCCCACTTGCTGATTTTGCCCACCCAGTCGAGCCCCTTGAGCGAGATGAAGGTGGCCAGCCAGTAGATGGCCAGCACGATGACCAGCGTGAAGAGCTTGTTCGAGGCGAGGGTCATGTCGTGGGCCTCGTTGACCCCGATGAAGGCAATCGAGACCGCCCCGAAGGTGAGCACCGTGGGGTACCAGATGGTCGATTCAATCCATTGCAGCCAGATGGCCAGAAAGCCCGTCCGTGCGCCGTAGGCTTCGCCCACCCAGCGGAAGACGCCGCCCTGCTTGTCGGCGAACATGGCGGCCAGCTCGGCGGCCACGAGCGCCGTGGGGATGAGGAAGACGATGGCGGCAAAGAGGTAGTAGAAGGCCGAAGAGGGTCCGTAGACCGCCTCGGCAGGGAGTCCGCGCAGGCTGACGACCGCCGTCACGTTCATGATGGCCAGCGTCATGACACTCAGCTTGAACCCCGTACCCGATGTTTTTTTTGCATCCATAGAGTTTCGGTTCTTTTGTGAATTTGACGCTTGCGCCAGGTGCAACTACCGTGCAAAAAACGTCGCCGCACGCTTTTTGCCCCCTCCGTGCGCGGAAAGTTGCCGGAAAAGACCTATATTTGTTTCTCACAAGAACGTTACACAGCCATGAACATGAAGACGTCGCTGAAGATGCTCCTCCTTGCGGCCGTGGCCGCCCTCGCCCTCTCGTGCGGCGGCCGCCGCGCACGGCAACAGCAGCAGGCCGTGGCCGAAGCCGCCGCCGGGATGAAGGTCTTCCTTCCCCCCATCGCCCCCTCGGGCCTCGCCCCCGCCGAGCAGCGCGACTACCTGCGGTGCCACTACTGGGACCGCTTCGACTTCTCGGACACGCTCTTCGTCCACAAGGCCGACACGCTCTCGATGCTTGAGGCCTTCGCCTCCTACGTCTCGCTGCTCTCGGAACATCCGACGGACGGTGCGCCGATGGATTCGCTCATGCGCCGCGCTTCGGCCTCGGCACCCATGCTGCGCTACTTCTCGATGCTGGCCGAGCGGGTGCTGCGCGACCCCAACTCGCCGCTGCGCAACGGCGAGTTCTACATCCCGGTGCTCCGCGCGCAGCTTGCGAGCCCCTATCTGGACCAGTACGAGAAGCTGGGGCCCGAGTACGACCTGCAGATAGCGCTGCAGAACCGCCTCGGGCAGCCGGCCAACGACTTCCGCTATACGCTCGCCTCGGGTGCCACGGGGCGCCTCTACGACATCCGCGCGGAGTATGTGCTGCTCTTCATCAACAATCCGGGCTGTCCGATGTGCCGTCAGATTCGCGAGGCGATAGTCTCCTCGCCGATGCTCTCCGAGATGCAGGAGCGTGGTCGGCTGAAGGTGCTGGCGCTCTATCCCGACGAGGATTTGGCCGAGTGGCGCGCCTACCGCGACCAGATTCCCGCCGCGTGGATTAACGGCTACGACGACGGCTGCGTCATCCGCGAGACGGGGAGCTACGACCTGGAGGCCATTCCGGCGCTCTACCTGCTCGACAGCCGCAAGCGCGTGCTGGTGAAGGATTCGACCGACGTCCCCTACATCGAGGAGGTCATCGACCGCCGCGAATAGGCGGGGCTTCCCCGGGTGGCGAGGACGGCTCCCGGGCGGCACGAATAGGTGGGGCTCGCTGCGAATCGGTCCGCCTCCGCAGACCCTCTCCGGTTGCCGCGGACAGAACCCCTGCCGGTCGCCGCGGACAGAACCCCTGCCGGTCGCCGCGGACAGAACCCCTGCCGGGCGGTGCGGACAGGTTCCCGGACGGCGAGGATAGGTCTCCCGGGCCTCCGCGAACACCCCGGCCCGTCTTGGACCGCCCCCGGTCGCCGCGGCTGGCTTCCCCGGTCGCCGCGGCTGGCTTCCCCGGTCGCCGCGGACACTCTCCCCGGGCGGCGCGCACAGACCCTCGGGCGGCACGAACACCTCCCTCCGCCGCGGCGCCCCCCGTTCCCGACCGCTGCGAACACCCCCGGGCAACCCCTCCGGGCTCGGCTATAGGCACGGCTTATCGCTCCATAAAAAAAGACAATAGGTCTTTTATAGGATTTTCGCAAAGAATTCTTACCTTTGTCGTACAAACCAATGCAAACAGTTCCAAAATTACAAACACACTAACTTAACATCGATACAGTTATGGCAAAGAAATGGCGTTGTACCGTATGTGGATATATCCACGAAGGTCCCGAGGCACCCGAGCAGTGCCCGCTCTGCAAGGCAGGCAAGGATAAGTTCGTAGAGGTCGTAGAGGAGGAGGGCAACCTCGACTTCGTGACCGTTCACAAGCTGGGCGACGGCAAGGGTGCCAGCCCCGAGCTCTGGGAGGGTCTCCAGAACCACTTCATGGGCGAGTGCACCGAGGTGGGCATGTACCTGGCCATGAGCCGTCAGGCCGACCGTGAGGGCTATCCCGAAATCGCCGAGGCCTACAAGCGCTACGCATGGGAGGAGGCCGAGCACGCTTCGAAGTTCGCCGAGCTGATTGGCGAGGTGGTATGGGATACGAAGACCAACCTCTACAAGCGCATGAACGCCGAGTGCGGTGCCTGCGAGGACAAGATGCGTCTGGCCCGTCTGGCCAAGGAGCAGAACCTCGATGCCGTACACGACACGGTTCACGAGATGGCCAAGGACGAGGCTCGTCACGGCAAGGGCTTCGAGGGTCTCTACAAGCGCTACTTCGGCAAATAGTCGACCGAGACGCCCTCAGGGGTGTTGAACAAAAAACCGATACCGGTCATCCGGTATCGGTTTTTTTTTGTGCGCGGCGGCGAGGAAGGGGCTCCGGCGGCTGCTCACGGTGGCAGCGGCGGGGAGGCGTGGCTGCGGCTGGACGGGACGTGGTTCCGGCGCGGGTGCTTTCAACCGCGGGCGGCTCCCGGCCCCCGGCACCCCTACTCCCGGCGCAGTGCGTCGCCGAGGCGGCTGAGAAGCGCAACCTTAGAGGCGAGCCACTCGTAGCCGCTGCGGGCGGCTCGCGCCACCTCGTAGACCGTTTCGGCACGGGCGCGCAGCCGCTCCACCTCCTCGCGGAGCGCCGCCAGGTAGACTACCGCCGCCATGAGGGCGAAGAAGCCTCCCAGAATCAGCGTCGAGGCGATGAACGACCCCGTGAGGAGCGAGAGCCCCACCACGGCGGCCGTGAGCAGAAGCAGCAGCGCCAGGATGGCTGTCGTGACGAAGAGCAGCACGACGAGCAGCAGGCGCCCGCTGCCTCTCCCCGTCTCCGGCGCGCCGCCCGGCGTGCGGTGCCTTTCTTGCGCTTCCATCGGCAACGAGGGGTCGGTTAGTCGTCGCACTTGCAGCGCGCCTGCTCGATTTGCTCCTCGACCTCGTTGAGCTTCTCCTTCATGCGGTCGATTTCGTCGCCGAGCGACTCCTTGATTTTGCGGCGCAGTTCGGGACCCGACTGCGGCGTGAAGAGCATCGTGAGGGCCGAGCCGATAATCAGGCCGCCCACCAGCGATACGATGGCAATACCGGTGTTTTTCATGGTTGCTTGTTTTTTTGGTTTGACTCGGCATGAACTCTTGCAAAGTCCGCGCCAAAGGCGTATCTTTGGTCTACGATGGAGACAAACCTGCATGCGGCCTTTACGGGCCATCGCACCTACGACGGGCGGGGCGACGCCGCGCTTCGGGCGCTGCTCGACGCGATGTACGCCCGCGGATTCCGCACCTTTCTGAGCGGCATGGCCGTGGGTTTCGACCTGGCGGCGGCCGAGGCGGTGCTCGCGTTGCGGAGCCGCTGTTCCGACGTGCGCCTGGTGGCCGTTATCCCCTTTGCGGGGCAGGAGCGCTTCTCCGCGCCCCGCGACCGGGCTCGCTATGCGGAGACGGTCGCCCGGGCCGACGAGCGGGTGGTGCTCCGTCCGGCCTACGGCCCCGGCTGCTACCGGGTGCGCAACGACTTTCTGGTGGAGCATGCCGACGAGGTGGTGGCCTGGTACGACGGCAGCACGGGCGGCACCCGCTATACGGTCGGCCGCGCCCTGCGCCTCGGCCTTCGGGTCCGCAACCTCTGCCCCGAGGGCCCCGTCCTGTCCGCGCCGGCGCCGGCGCCCGCGCCTGTGCCGACGCTCTTCTGAGCCCCACGGCGATTTGTTTCCCCCCCCCTCGCCCTTCACGTCCTTCTGTCCCCGCGCCTGCACCTGCGCCTGCACCCGGCTTACACCGACGCTCTTCTGAGCCCTGCAGCGACACTTTTCTGAGCCCCGCATCGGCACTCTTCTGACCCCACGCCCCGCGCCCGCGCCCGCGCCCGCGCCTGCACCTGCACCTGCACCTGCACCTGCACTGACACTCTTCTGCGCCCCCGCACCTGCACTGACACTCTTCTAACCCCGTGCACCTTCGCGCCCGCCGATACCCCCGCGTCGGCTCCTCTTCGCTCCTTCGCTCCTCTTCGCTCCTTCGCCCCGCATCCCGCACCCTGCACCTCCGTACCCGCGCACCGCGTTTCTGTGGAGGCTGCCCGTGGCGCGCCGGCTCCTGCCACTGCATGATTTCTGTCGCTGATGCCCTCGTTTTTTTGGAAATCGTACGCTTTTCGCTATCTTTGTCTTGAAATGATATTTGCCGCTGTTCGCCCGTAACTGAAAACGACCAATTAGATGTATGTCGGGGAACGGATGTTGCGGATACACTCCGTTTGGGGTGTGTTCCCATGTTCTGTTGCGATACATACGGGTGCTTGGTCGTACCTCAGTTAGTCGGAGCGGGAGCGGGGATGCACCTTTTTTATTGTGCATACGCGGATATCTTGTGGCTGATTGACATGCGATAAGCCCAGGCGGCCTCTTCTGGCGTGCTCTGCCGATTTCTCCTGACTGAAAACGACCTGTACATTCAACCGTATGTAGAGAACGGACGGCGGTTCCTCCCTCCCGGGGGCATCATCCGCGTTCTTCACGACGACGAAGAAACCTGCGGATGCATCCACTCCGTCGCCCCGGGAACAGAGGATTCCGAAAATCTGCAAGAGAGTAGGAGCAATTCAAAACAAACCCAAACAACATGAAAAAGTTTTTGATGTGTGCGGCCGCACTGCTGATGGCCGTGACGGCGGTCTCGGCTCAGACGCCCGAGGAGAAGGAGGCTTCGGCCAAGCGGGTCGAGCAGTTGAAGAGCGAGGCCCCCAAGGCCTGCGGCGTGGCTGAAATCGACGACGCTGCCAAAACGGCCGAGACGGTGGCTGCCGCCACGGTCGAGGTGGCCGACTTTACGGCCCTGCTCGACGGTGCGACCCCCAGCGCCGAGCAGATTCTGCGGGCAACCGAGCTGCTGCAGCGCATCGAGGGGACCTCGGGTGAGCTGAAGCAGCTGACTGAAGCGTTGGGCAAGGCGACCTCGTCGCTCAAGTCGCTCAAGAACCCCATGAAGGTGAAGTCGGCGACCCGCTCGGTCTCCTATGTGAAGACCGTGCTCGAGAATGCAACGCCCGAGCTGCCCTACCAGGCGAAGCTCCTCGGAGCAATCGTCTCGGGGAAGTAGCCCCTCCGCACGGCATCAAGCAGAAAGCCCCGGCCGATGCATTCGGCCGGGGCTTTTGTGCAAAGCAACCGGATGGATTACTTCCAGTTGAGAATCTTGTAGAAGTCGTACTCCTCGGGGTTGGCGACATACTTCTTCGCTGCCTCGTAGTCCTTCGGCTCGATGGCGTTGAGGATATTGTCCACTACCGACTTGAACTTGTCCGAGGTGATGTCGACCAGACGGGGCGGAATCTTGCCCGTCGTCGGGTCCTGAAGGTCCTTCAGGTAGAGCGGCGATACGTTGCCCTCCGAATCCACATAGACCATGCAGCCGGTCTTGCCCTCCGAGTAGAGCTTGTGTACGCCGATACCCAGCTCCGAGCAGTAGGTCAGGTCGTAGGCAATCGGGGTCTGGCAGCGGATTTCGTAACCCAGCTCCACGGGACGGCTCTTCACCTTGATGCCCAGGGCCTTGAGCTTGTTCTCAATCATCTCGTTGAAGATGTGGGCCTTCGAAACCTTGCCCAGCTCGGGGTGTCCGTGCTCGTCGTAGGTGAAGTGAACGCCGCTCTTGCGGATTTCCTCGTTCGACAGTGCGTGGAATACGCCCTCCGAGATGATGGCGGCGCCGTAGTCCATGCCCATAATCTTGCGCTTGATAATCGACGAGATGACCAGGTTGACAATCTTCTCGACCGTGATTTCGGTCTTGTTGAACATCTCGGGGATGACAATCATCGGGTAGTGGCAGGCCTCGCCGATACCGAATGCGAGGTGGCCGGCCGAACGACCCATGGCAGCCAGTACGAACCAGTTGCCGCTCGTGCGGGCGTCGACATAGACGGCGCGGCCGATGACGGCACCCTTGTCCTTGGCCGACTCGTAACCGAAGGTCGGCGTGCCGTTGGGCAGCGGCAGGTCGTTGTCGATGGTCTTCGGAACGTGGATGTTGGCGATGGGGTACTTCTTGGCCTCGAGGAACTTGGCGATGCGGTTTGCCGTCGATGCGGTGTCGTCGCCGCCCACCGTTACGAGCAGCTTCACGTTGTTGTCGGTGAAGAACTTGAGGTTGAAGTTATTCTCGAAATCGGCATCCGTGGGCTTGAAACGGCTCATCTGCAGGAACGAACCGCCCTGGTTGAAGATACCGTCGGCCATGGGATAGTCGATGTCCACCGTGCGGGGCGAGGGGTTGAACAGTCCCGTATAACCCTCGTGGAGGCCGATTACACGATAACCCTTGCGCAGGAACGTCTTGGCGACGCTGCCTACGACGGTGTTCATGCCGGGAGCCGGTCCGCCGCCGGTCAGAATTGCGATTGCTTCTTTCATGGTTTTTTGGTTTTTATTGTGAATTAACCGTTATGGTCTGCTCTGTATTGGCGGCCCAAAATTACGATTATTTTTTCAAACGGGCAAAAAGAGTGTGCGAAAACTCGCGTGCGTGCGCGCAGCGCGCGTGTACGCGTGTGCGTGAGAAGAGGAGCGGCGGGGCGTGCCCGGGGGGGAGGGTGAAGGCGGCATGCCCGGGGCCCGGGCGGCGGGTGCAAAAACAAAAACGGGCGCAAAACGCAAAAAAAACAGGCGCAAAACGCAAAGGCGCAAAAAAAGAGAAGCGGCGTTCCGCTTCTCCCATACTGTGCCGGATGGACTCCGGGTGTTCCGATATGTCGGTTTGTGTCGTGTCGTTGTGGAATCGGACGCGCGGCTTAGCCGATGACCTTCACGTTGACGGCCTGCTCGCCCTTGGTGCCGTTGCCGAGCTCGAACTCCACCTTCTGGCCTTCGTTGAGCGACTTGAAGCCCTCCGACAAAATGCCCGAGAAGTGAACGAAAACCTCCTTGCCGTTCTCGGCGATAATGAATCCGTAGCCTTTCTTGCTATCGAACCATTTTACTGTTCCTGTCATAAAATTGCGGATTAAGTGTTAATGTGTTTTGCAAAGAAACGGAAAAAACGGTGGTTTTCAAAACTTTTTACGCTATATTTTCGTATCAGGAATCAATTTTGTATATTTGTTCCTGACATTGGAACCAACAGAATGAATATGAATTGCAAAATCAATCTGACGCTGCTGGCACTGCTGGGCTTCTCGACGGGCTGCTCGTCGGTGAAAAATACCCCGCGTGAGGGCAAGGCGGAGCAGGAGCCCGTGACCGAGGAGCAGACGCCCGCCATCCAGGTGATGTACGGCGTACGCCAGCCCGTCGGCCCCGAATTCGTGAACAAGGCCTATCCCCTCGAGGAGACCGATTCGCTCGGAAGCGCCGCACAGCCCGCAGCCGGTCAGCCGGCCGAATCCGCTGCCGAACCTGCCGCCGAATCCGCCGCAGATGGGCAGAAGTAATCCAATCCATGAGCGGAAACTGTAAACCGAGCCTGCGCAAACGCCTCGGGCTTCGCCTCTTCGCATCGCTGCACGACCGCTCGGTGGCCGAGCATAAGCTGCGTACGCTCTTCTGGGAGTGCACGTTGCGCTGCAACCTCGCCTGCCGGCACTGCGGCAGCGACTGCCGGGTCGACCCCGGGGTGCGCGACATGCCGCTCGAGGACTTCCTGCGCGTGCTCGACGAGGAGGTGACGCCGCATGTCGACCCGCGGCAGGTGCTCGTGATATTCTCGGGCGGCGAGGTGCTCGTCCGCGAGGATTTGGAGCGTGCCGGCGCCGAGGTGACGCGCCGCGGATATCCGTGGGGCATGGTCACCAACGGCATGGCGCTCACCCCCGAGCGGTTGGACAGCCTGCTCCGCGCGGGGCTGCGTTCCGTCTCGGTGAGCCTCGACGGATTCGAGCAGACGCACAACTACATCCGCCGCAATCCGCTCAGCTATGCGCGTGCGCTCGACGCCGCGCGCCGCATCGCCCGCGTGCCGGGGCTGGCCTACGACGTCATCACCTGCGTCACGGGGCCGCTGGTACCCCGCCTCGAGGAGTTCAAGGAGATGCTCATCGCCGAGGGCATCCGCTACTGGCGGATTTTCTCGATTTTCCCGATGGGGCGCGCCAAGGAGGACCCCACGCTGCGGGTGAGCGACGAGGAGTTCCGCGAGGTGCTGGAGTTCATCCGCCGCACGCGCCGCGAGGGGCGCATCGAGGTGAGCTACGCCTGCGAGGGATTTCTGGGCAACTACGAGATGGAGGTGCGCGACCACTTCTACCTCTGTGCGGCCGGAGTTTCGGTGGCCTCGATACGGGTCGACGGCTCCATTTCGGGCTGCACGAGCATCCGCGCCAACTTCCACCAGGGCAACATCTACCGCGACCGCTTCTGGGATGTGTGGCAGAACCGCTTCGAGCCCTTCCGCGACCGCGCGTGGGCGCGTCGCGGGGAGTGCGCCTCCTGTTCGATGTTCCGCTACTGCCTGGGCGGGGGCATGCACCTGCACGACGACAACGGCGACCTGCTCTATTGCCACTACCACCGGCTTCCGGGGACGACGCGGTAGCGGGCAGCAGCCGACCGACCGCCGGGGGAAGCATCCGAGGAAGAACACACGCCGCGGGGGCATCCGAGGGAGGGGCATCCGAGGGAGGCCGCTGGACGGAGCAATTTTTCGGTTCGGGGAGCGTACCGGTCGGCGAGATTATTTGGACCGGGGCGGTCTGTGAGACCATTCAGCCCGGGAGCGCACCGGCCCGGGGAGGTTTTTCGGTTCGGGGGCGCGCCGGTTGAGAGGCCTGCCTGTGGAAGCGTGTGCTGGCGGGGACGTTTTTTTTGGTCGGAGAGTGCACCGGACGACGAGACCATCCGGCCCGGGGGCGCACCGGACGGAGCGATTTTTCGGTTCGGGGATGCCGGCCGGGGCAGTTTTTTCGGCTTGGGGGGCGCACCGGACGGGGCATTTTTTTCGGCCTATGTGCGCCGAACGGGTTGTTTTTTGGACCGGGGCGCATCAGTGGGCGAGACCATCCGGCCCGAGGGAAGCGCGCAAAAGAATTAAAGGCCAAGCAGGGAGAAAGTCCCGCTGAAAAAGAGTAAAAAGCTCCGGAGTTCGACTCCGGAGCTTTTTTTGTTGCATGTCGGCGGCCTGCAGCGTTGCCTCAAGTCGAAACGTGATAGGGGCGTGGCTCGGATTTGCGGCCTTTCCCCTGTCTGGAGGCGGCCTGTTCCCTGCTGGCTGCAATAACGAAGAAAAAGAGGTTATCGAACTTCGATAACCTCTTTCCGTGTCGGGGAGACTGGATTCGAACCAGCGACCTCCAACTCCCGAAGCTGGCGCGCTAACCGGACTGCGCTACACCCCGAACAGAGCTCGTTTTATCTTTAAGAGCACACAAAGATACGTCTAAAATCCGAATCGGCAAAATAATTTTCAAAAAAAATGCATCCGCCCGTCAACTTGCCCCCGCCGTGCGGGCCGCTCTGCGGTTGGGGGGAGGGACGTGCGAGCCGTTCCGGGTCGCTCCGCCGCCGGGTGCAAGGCGTGTGGGAGTGCGATTCGTGCGCGCACATCGTGCGCGTGCGTCCAGAGGCGTACCTCGCGTGCGCATGCGGGCGCGTCGAGCCAGAGACCTGCCCTGTCGGACAGCTCCGGATATGCCTTGCCCCCGGCAATCTCAATCACCAGTCGTCGGATTGCTGCTCGTCGTCGCTTTTGAGGATGAACGAGTTCGAGAACGAGTAGTCGAAGACCTCGCAGGCGAACTGCCGGGCCCTGGCACCCCGGCTTCAATTCATAGATGAGCGTCCCGGAGAACTTCTCGCCGTTTCTGAAGAAAATCGGCAGGGAGAAAAGCCTCGCCTCCGGCTCCATCGTCGCGTAGTTCAGCAGGACATTTTCGACCCGCCCGACAATCATCGTGGAGTCGTTCCGCTGGATGTCGCTGAATATCCCCGAGGCGATGATGCGGTCGCGCATCGCGGAGGGGGTACCCCGGTATTCGACCACGCGCTGCCAGTAGAAGTTGTGCGGTTCGATGTGCACTTGGGCAAAGGCTCCTCCGGATGCGAAGAGCGCCGCCGCGAGGATGAGTGTTGCTGAAAGTCTTTTCATTGGAGTATCAGTCTGTTATGCTTTTTTTCGTAAAATGTGGAATCATCGGGCGCAAATCGTTCGTATCTTTCGGAATCAAACGGCCGCTGCGCCTGCCCGTGCAGGGCCTTCGGCATGCGCCGTCATGGCTGTCGGCGGTCTTGCCGCAGCCGGCATGAAGCGCTTCCATCCGTTTTTTGTACTTTTGTCATAACCGGGAAGTTATCCGTTCATTATTCTTTTGTAGTCCGGGTCTGTTTCGTCAACCTCTGGAAGATATACTTTCCCGTAGAATTTTAGTTCATCTCTGTCGTTTCTGAATTGGCCGATGAACCCACGACATTGCATAACCGGATTTTCGGGATTGGCCTTCATCAGCAGTTTGTGCCAGAACCTGTTCAAGTCTCGGTCAAGGTAGCCAGCGAGTCTCCCGCGTCCGTTGTAAATCTCAACGGCGTATTTGTCCTCTTTGACCTCTTTGGTCGCTTTCAGGTAGAAATTTTCGGAGTATCCGATGTCCTTTTTGGAAAGGTCCCGGTGGTTGGTCCCGATAATTTTGTATTCGACCTCGTCGTCTTCGGGCTTGACATCATCGAACAGGGTCTCTCCCTGTTCTGTTGTGTATCCGTATTCTTCGGGGTTCACGTCCGATTCATTGCTTGTTGTGGCGGAATTTCCTTGATAGTAGCCCCTTCTCTGGTGACGTTTTATCAGCCTGGAGACATTGATGGCAACGACAATAATGCAAAATACGAGGAAGAGATAAAATAGGTTCCCGCTGCTTGATTCCGGGGCAATAGGAGTTGCTTGTAAAATGGGTATCATTATAGTCTGTTTTTTGAGTTCCGGCCCTTGACCCGGCAGCGGCGAGGGCGTCCGGATGATGACTGGCCCGCTCGTTCGGAGGGGCGGCATCGAGTCTTCGGGGGGCGCTCATCCATGCATTCCTGGCTTGGGCAGGTCTCGTTTCGTATGCGCATCGCCCGACCCGTCGCATACAAAATACGGGGTAGCGGAGATTTCGAACGGGTCAAAGATTTACAAAAAATCGGACAAAAACAAACGACGGATGAATTTTAAGCGACGGAAGCCCGTAAGCGCCTTCGGATGGCGCATGCGGGGTTTCACCTGTTTTGAAGTACGATGACCATGGAGGGATGGATTAAGATACACCGCGGGCTGCTCGACTGGGAGTGGTATTCCGACACGAACTGTGTGCGGCTGGCGCTGCACCTGCTCCTGAAGGCGAATTTTCAGACCCGTCGCTGGCGGGGAATCACCGTCGAGCGGGGGCAGCTCGTCACGAGCCGCGCTGCGCTGGCCCGCGAAACGGGACTCTCGGAGCGTGAGGTGCGGACGGCTGTTTCGAAACTCGAGCGGTCGGATTTTCTGACCTGCCGGGCGACCAGCTCCTACACGGTCGTAACGATTTGCAATTACGAACGATATCAGTCTACGGACAGCACGGAGCGACCGGCCGTCGGACCGGCTGATGACCGGGCGAAGACCAGCTGCCGACCAACTCCCGACCAGCGAGCGACCACAACGGAAGAAAGTAAGAAGGAAAGAAGTAATAAGAAGGAAAGAAGGAAGAGCACACACACGGTAAGTTCAGAAGAAAAGGGGGTTGCAGGGGGAAAACCGGCCGGGCCGTCGGCGGAGCTGACCGGGCCGTCGGGGGAGTTGACCGGGGCGGCCGATGTGCTGCTGGCATGGATAGGGGAGCGCTTCCCGCAGATAGCCGCGATGGAGGAGCCCTTCACGCGGCAGCAGCTGGTGTGGATGCTCCGCAAGTACGACGTCGAGGACATCCGGCGCCTGGTGGCTGCGATGGACAACAAGGGGGCATGGAAGAACCGGAGCGCCTTCTGCACCTTCACCTCCTACGCCGCCCGGGACCACGAGCTGCTGACGCGGCGGCAGGCGGAGGCCGCATGCGGACGTTTGTACACCTACCAGCAGATGGTGCAGCTACTCCCGACGAACGGGGGCAACTACCGTGCGGAGGATTTCGAGACGGTGCAGACGCCGCAGGGGGTTCGGTGGCGCATCCGCACGCGGCGAGACTGACCGCCCGGGGGGCAGGGGAGGTGGCTGCGGCTGGCTTCCGGGGTGGCGGAGGTTCTGCGGCGGCAGAGGGCGCGCGGCGGGTCGGCGGGGCCTCGGGGTCGGCGGGAGCTTCCGGAGCTGTGGAGGGAGCGCAGCGGGTCTGCCGGGCCTCGGGACGGCTAAGGCTTCTGCGGCGGCGAGGTTCCGGGGTGGCGAGGTTTTCGGGACGTTGGAGGAAGAGCGGCGGGTCGGCGGTGGTTTCGGGGCAACTAAGGCTTCAGCGGCGGCGGGGTTCCGGAGAGCGGAGGGAGCGCGGCGGGTCCCCCGGGTTGGTGGTGACACGGATTGGTGGTGGCTCGGGTCGCGAGGGCTCTGCGGCGGTGGGGGCTCCCGGGTCGATGGTGCTTCGGGGCGTCTGTTTCCCGGAGGCGTGTGGAGGAAGTTCTTTGACGTGATTGAGGCCGCGCAGGCGAGCTATACGCAAGCGGGCGGAAATCGGCTTTTGCGGGGAGCCTGCCTTGATGCAGCCGGGAAATCCGGCTTTTGCGGGGGCCAATCCTAATGCAGCCGGAAAATCCGGCTTTTGCGGGGACCAATCCTAATGCAGCCGGAAAATCCCCGATTTTGCGTGTAAATTGTGTGCCGCCGGCCCCAATAAAAAAACCACCTGCGTTGCCGCAAGTGGTTGATTGTCAATAGTCGGGGAGACTGGATTCGAACCAGCGACCCCCTGCTCCCAAAGCAGGTGCGCTAACCGGACTGCGCTACACCCCGTCTGTTCCCTCCTTCCGTTGCTGCCTCCGTCGCTGCAGGTTGGCGGCGCCGTTTGCGTTCCAAAACAGCCAAAACCGTCTGCTGCATTATGCCGCTGCCAACCGCTGCCGACTGCTGGCCCGTCGTTGCCGACCGTCGACCGTCGCCACTGGCCCCTCGCTGCCGCCCGCCCTGGCGGGCCGGGCATCTTTCGGAAGTCCGGGGTGCAAAGATAACGGCTTTTTCGGTGCCCACCAACTTTTCGCTTCGAAATCTTTCTCCGGCCCGAAGGGTCATCACCGCCGAAGGAACCGCCGCCCGGAGGACTGCCGCCCGGAAGCCCGCAGAATCGCCGCACTCCCGCTGCCGCGGAGGCATCACGCCCGGAGGGGCATCACCGCCGAAGGAACCGCCCGCTCTCAGGTATTGCGTCCGGAGGAGCATCGCACTTCTGCAGCAGACCGTCGAAACTGCCAGCCCGTCGAAGTTGCCCGCTATCGCGTCAGCCCGTCGAGGCGGCACGCTATCGCAGCGGCCCGTCGCGTCTGCCCGCTATCGCAGCAGGCCGTCGAACAGGTGGCTGAAATCCTCGTGCGGCGCCGGCTTGTAGACCTGGAAGCCCAGCGCGCGGGCCGCCGTGACGTTGCGCTCCGAGTCGTCGATGAAGAGCGTCCGGGCGGGCTCCATGCCGCTGTCGGCAATCATCTTGCGGAAGATGGCCTCCGAGGGCTTCAGCTCGCGGAGCTCGTAGGAAAGGTAGACCCGGTCGAAGAGCCGCTCCATCGGGCAGCCCGCCTCGGCGAACATGCGGCGAATCAGCTTCATCGACGAGGGGTTGTTGTTCGAGAGGACGTAGGTCCTCTCGCCGCGGCGGCGCAGCGCCTCGATGAGGCGGACCTTGGCGGCCGGCACGCCGACCAGAAACTCGCCGTAGGCCTCGCCAATCTGGCGGTCGGTCACCTCGCGGCGGCCGCTGGCGGCGCGCATCCGCTCGCACGCCTCGTGGAACGTGATGAGGCCGTGCTCCATCTCGCCAATCATCGCCGCCGGGTGGTAGGGGTTGATGAGTTCGGCAATCTGCGGCATGCCGAGGCGCCGGAAGGCGTCGATGCAGCGCTCGGCGTCGAGGTCGACCAGCACGCCGCCGAGGTCGAAGACAACGCTGTCAATCTCCTCCATGGGGTGCGGCGCTGTTTGGGGTATCGTTGGGGTATTCAAGGTGTCGTTATTTCTGGAATTTCATGGTAAATCGCCGGATTGGGCGGATGAGGCACATCGGCAGCAGCTTGCAGAGGGGTATCCAGAGCCGGTTCCACCAGTCGGGGACCGTGCAGCGCTGCCCGTGCCAGAGGGCCCACAGCCCGCGCCGGGCGCAGCAGTCGGCCGAAATCAGCACGCCCATGCGCAGCCCGATGCGCTGCCAGCGCGGCGTGAGGCCGTAGAGGTCGGTCGCCACGCCGGCCGGGCAGACGGCCGTCACGCGGATGCCTGCCTCGCGGACCTCCTTGGCGAAGGCGACCGAGAAGCACTTCAGGTAGGCCTTCGAGGCGCTGTAGAGCGTCAGCCCCGGGAAGGGCATCCACAGCGAGTAGGAGGCCATGTTGAGGATGTGGAAGCGGCGCCGCGGTGCAGCCGAAGCGGTGCCGGTGGTAGTCGGCGCGGAACCTGCCGCCGCACTTGCCGCCGGTGCCGAGCCCGGTGCCGAGTTGGTGGCTGCCGAAGCGGCGCCGGTTGCCGGTGCATCGCCGGTGGTTGCCGGTTCGTTGCCGGTTGCCGCCGGTGCATCGCCCTCCGGCGTCGGCTCCATTGCGTTGTCTCCCTCCTGCCCGGGCTCCGCCGCAAAGCCGTTGCGGGCGGCCATCTCGCGGGCGACGAGGCGGCAGAGCTGCGTGGCCGTGAGGCAGTGGAGCATGATGACGCGCTCGATGCGCTCGGCCGGCGTGCGGATGATGTCGCGGAACGAGAAGATGCCCGCATTGTTGATGAGCACGTCGACGGCGATGCCGGCCGCACGCAGCCTGTCGTAGAGCTCCTGCGCCGCCTCGGCGCGGGCCAGGTCGCAGGAGATGATGCGCACCTCGGCGGCGTCGAGCGCCCGGAGCTCGGCGCGCACGCACTCGAGCTTGCGCAGGTCGTTGCCCACCAGCACGAGCCGGTAGCCCAGCCGGGCGAGCCGCAGCGCGAAGCAGCGCCCGATGCCCGAACCGGCCCCGGTGACCAGCGCCCAGGCGCTGCCCTTGGTTACCTCTCCCCGTTTCATGGCAGTTTGGCGAGCTCTTCGACGATTTTGCGCGGCAGGTTGTCGCAATGCTTGCAGCACTTCATGTCGACGGAGTACATCCGCGCGATGCAGTAGTTGCGGTGGTCGCACTCGCTGCGCGTCGAGGCGTCGCCCGCACGCAGTTTGTTGACGAAGGCCGGGTCGTTGACCAGTGCGCGGGCCATCTGCACCAGCTCGAAGCCGGCCCCCAGCGCCCGCTCGATGCCCTCGCGGCTGACCAGTCCGCCCACGTAGACGAGCGGGCACTTCAGCGCGGCGCGGAACTTCACGGCATCCTCCAGGAAGTAGCACTCCTTGAAGGGGAACTGCCGAATCATGTAGGGGCCGCACCAGCGGATGAAGTAGCGGAGCCACCAGGGGGAGTAGTAGCTCATCGTATAGAGCGGGATGAGGCCGCGCATGACGGCCATCGGCGCCTTCGAGACGAAGCCCCCCGAGAGGACGATGCCGTTGACGCCGAAGCGCTCGATTTCGCGGGCGATTTCGATGCTTTCGGGAATCTCGATGCCCCCCTTGAAGCCGTCGTACATGTTGTGCTTGACCAGCACGGCCATGTTGCGGCGTGCGGCCGCCTCCATCACCTCGGTCAGGCACATGCGCATGAAGCGCATGCGGTTCTCGAGCGAGCCGCCGTATTCGTCGCGGCGGTGGTTCGTATAGGGCGAGAGGAACTGCGAAATGAGGTATCCGTGGCCGGCGTGCACCTCCACCGAGTCGAATCCGGCATCGGCCGCCGTGTGGACGGCGCGGCCGAAGTCGCGCGCCACCTCCTCGATTTCGCTCCGGCGCATCCCCCGCACGGGGGTGTAGGCGTAGAGGTTGAAGCCCGTCGAGGCGCCGATGGGTATCTGCCCGGCGGTGGAGTAGTGGGTCATGTTGCCGCAGTGGCCGATTTGGATGCCGGCGGCGGCACCCTCGGCGTGGATGGCGTCGGTGATGTCGCGCAGCGCGGGGGCAATCGCCGGGCGCAGCCACAGCTGCTTGTTGAACGAGAGGCCGCTGCGGCTGACGGCCGCATAGGCCAGCGTGGTCATGCCGATGCCGCCGCGCGCCACGCTCACGTGGTACTGCTTGAGCTGCTCGGTGGGGCCGAAGTCCTTGCCCATCGACTCGAAGGCGGCCGAACGGATGGTCCGGTTGCGGAGCGTCACGGGGCCCAGCTTATAGGGGGTGAAGAGTTTGGATTCCATCGTGGAAGCTGTTTTGGGTTCGTGTCAGTAGATGAAGGGGATGATGCGCTTGCGGCCCAGGCGGGTGAACTCCTCGCCGAACTCCTGCTCGTAGCGGCGGTAGAGCGACGCCGAGCGGGGGGCCAGGTTGGCGAAGGTCCACCAGGCGAAGACGGCGCCGGCCCACGACCACGAGGCGATGGCGAAGCCCGTCCATTCGAGCAGCTCGCCGAAGTAGTTGGCCGACGAGACGTAACGGAACATGCCGCCGCGCGGGATGTAGTGGCGCGTGTCGCCCGGACGACGCAGGTGGCGGATGATGTAGTCCGAGTGGAGGTTGATGGCCATGCCGGCCACGAAGAGCGCTCCGCCCACGTAGATGAAGGGGCGCGAGAACCACCCGTCGTAGTAGCCCTCGGGCGAGACGTAGAAAATCCATCCGCCCTGCATCAGGGCGTTGAGCGTATTGAAGAGCATCCCCATGAGGACGATGCCCAGCGGCATCTTCGACTTGCCGCGCATGAGCAGCGGGAAGATGAACGACCGCTGGAAGTAGTGCGCCTCGAAGAGCAGGAAGAGGACGAGCGGCGCGGCCTCCCACATCCTCGGCGAGAGGGCCCACAGGACGGCCATGGCGATGAAGACGGGCGACTCCATGAGCACCCATCCGACCTTGTTCGGAACGGGAGGCCCGTAGCGGGGGTTGAACAGATAGCCGTACCCCGCCTCGAAAAAGTGCAGGGCGATGAAGACAATCAGGGCCAGGAAGGCCATGACGAGCAGGAAGATGTTGAAGGCTGCGGTCATGCGCAAAAGGGTATTTTCGGAGCCGTAAAGTTACGAAACAATTCGCATCGGGACAACCCGCTCCGTCGCTTTTGTTCATCGAAAGGGAGCCGCTCGTCGCCCGATGTGGCATAATTCGTGCACCGGAACGGGCGTCAACCAACAAAACTCGAAGAACATGTTTATGAAAGGAAACAGACACGACGAATCCCCGGCCGAAATCTTCGGCACGAAGGAGATGCGCTCGCCGGCGCCCACGGAGTTCATCCCCAAGGAGCGCACGGCCCCCGAAGTGGCCTACCAGCTGGTCAAGGACGAGACCTTCTCGCAGACGCAGCCGCGCCTGAATCTGGCCACCTTCGTCACCACCTACATGGACGACTACGCCACGCGGCTGATGAACGAAGCCATCAACGTCAACTACATCGACGAGACGGAGTATCCGCGCATCGCCGTGATGAGCGGCCGCTGCATCAACATCATCGCCAACCTGTGGAACACGCCCGAGAAGGGTCCGTGGAAGACCGGAGCGCTGGGCATCGGCTCGTCGGAGGCATGCATGCTGGGCGGCGTGGCGGCGTGGCTGCGGTGGCGCAAGCGCCGCCAGCAGGCCCACAAGCCCTGCGACCGGCCCAATCTGGTGATGAGCGCCGCCTATCAGGTGGTGTGGGAGAAGTTCTGCCAGCTGTGGCAGATTGAGCTGCGCACGGTGCCTCTGACGCCCCATTCGCCGACGCTCGACGTCGACCGCGCGCTGGAGCTCTGCGACGAGAACACGATTTGCGTGGTGCCCATCATGGGCGTTACGTGGTCGGGGCTGGACGACGACGTCGAGGCGCTCGACAAGGCGCTCGACGCCTTCAACCGCCGCACGGGCTACGAGATTCCGATTCACGTCGACGCCGCCTCGGGCGGTTTCCTGCTCCCGTTCCTCAATCCGCACAAGCGGTGGGACTTCCGCCTCAAGTGGGTCTGCTCCATCTCGACCTCGGGCCACAAGTTCGGCCTGGTCTATCCGGGTCTGGGGTGGACCGTCTGGCGCGACCGCAGCTACCTGCCCGACGAGATGGCCTTCTCGGTCAACTACCTCGGCGCCGAAATCACGCAGGTGGGGCTCAACTTCTCGCGTCCCGCGGCGCAGGTGCTCGGCCAGTACTACAACTTCATCCGTCTGGGCTTCGAGGGCTACCGCGAGGTGCAGCAGAACTCGCTCGACGTGGCGCGCTACTGCCACCAGGCCATCGGCCGCATGAAGTGCTTCGCCAACTATTCGGACGAGGTGACCAACCCGATTTTCATCTGGCACCTCGACCCCGACTATGAGAAGAGGGCGCGCTGGACGCTCTTCGACCTGCAGGCGGCGCTGCAGCAGAGCGGCTGGATGGTGCCCGCCTACACGATGCCGCGCGACATCGAGCAGATGATTGTCATGCGCATCGTCGTGCGTCAGGGCATGTCGCGCGACATGGCCGACATGCTGCTGGCCGACATCCGCAATGCGGTGGCGGAGTTCGAGAAGCTGGAGTACCCGACCCAGTCGCGCCTGAAGTTCGAGCGCAACGAGCACCAGGCGAGCCGCATCTTCACCCACACGGGCCACTGCCGTTCGGCGCAGTGCCACGCGCAGGATGCCCCTGCGGCCGAAGGCGCGCATGCCGGCAAGGGGTCGGCGCAGCGCGAAGCCGTTCACGAGAAGGCGTAGCGCCGCCGCATTCCGCCTCCGGCCGCCGGTTCCCCGAATGAACCTTTCCCCGAACCGCGGCCGGGAGGACGGAGCGGCGGTGAGGCCGGGGCCGCCCGGGGTTGTTCGGCTCCGGCCCCTTCTCGCCGGGCGGCAGGACTTGCCGGGGTATGGGTATGGATGCCCGTTCCGGCGCTCAGTGGCACATCCGGCGTTTCGCAGCCCGTTCCGGCGCCTTCGCCGATGCTCTTTTTTCGGCGGCCCGTCCCTTCGGGGCGGCGCCGCTTTTTTTTGTGCCCGACGGAACGGTCCGCTCTGCCCCCCCCCTCTCGTCTCTGCCCCCTCTCCGCTCTGTCCCGTTCCCGTCCCGTTCCTGTCCCCGTCCCCTCTTTTGGCGGGGCGCCGCTTCGTCGCTTTTTTTCGGTCCGAGGGTTGAAAAACCGGAAAAAATGTTTAGATTTGTGATATCAAAATAATATCATCATGAAAAACGACAACTTTGTCTATTCCGGTTGGAAGACGCGCGGTCTTCCCATGCTGCTTGTGACGCTGGCGCTGCTCGGCGTCGGCATCTGGCTGGTAATCGAGGGCGGCATCCGGCTCGACGCGCAGCTGAGCGGTGGCGGCGGCCTGCTCGCTGCGGGCATCGTGCTCTGCCTCGCGGCGGCGCTTTCGTCGGGCGGCTTCATGCTGCTCGAACCCAACGAGGCGCGGGTGATGCTCTTCTTCGGCCAATACCGCGGAACCTTCTACGAGACAGGCTACTGGTGGGTCAACCCCTTCCTCTCGGCCAAGCAGATTTCGCTGCGGCTCCGCAACCTCAATGCCGAGCCCATCAAGGTCAACGACAAGTGCGGCAACCCCGTCATGATAGGTCTCGTGCTCGTCTGGCGCATCAAACGCGATGAGGTCTACCGCTCGGTCTTCGAGATTGACGCGGCCCCCGCAACGCCCGGCGGCAACGTCTCTGCAGCGGCGCGGATGACGGTGCTGGACCGCTTCGTCGGGGTGCAGAGCGATGCGGCGCTGCGCCAGGTGGCCGGGCTCTACGCCTATGACAATACGGGCGTTGAGGCGGGTGAGCTCACGCTCCGCTCCAACAGCGAGGAGATTAACGCGCAGCTCGAGCAGACGTTGAACGACCGCCTGGCGATGGCCGGCATCGAGGTGGTCGAGGCGCGCATCAACTACCTGGCCTACGCCCCCGAGATTGCCGCCGTCATGTTGCGCCGCCAGCAGGCCGACGCCATCATCTCGGCCCGCGAGAAGATTGTCGAGGGGGCCGTCACGATGGTGCGCATGGCCCTCGAGCGCCTTTCCGAAGAGGAGGTGGTCGAGCTGGACGAGGAGCGCAAGGCCGCCATGGTCTCGAACCTGCTCGTGGTGCTCTGCGCCGATGAGGCGGCTCAGCCCGTGGTCAATGCCGGGACGCTGCATCATTGAGTAAGGTAACGATGTCCAAGAGTCAGGATACCAGAAGTTTCGTGCTGCGTGTCGATGCCGCGGCGATGGAGGCGCTCGAAGCATGGGCCGACGACGAGTTCCGCAGCATCAACGGCCAGCTGCAGTGGATTCTTGCCGACGCCCTGCGCCGCAGCGGGCGGCTGCCCGGGCAGCGGCGTGCGCGGAGCGGCCGCGGCGTTGCGCCGGAGGAAGTTGCGCCGGTTGAGGCCGCGCCGGAGGGAGCTGCGCCGGAGGGGGCCGCTTCGGACGGGTCGGTGTCGGCCCGTGCCGGAGCGGAAGGAGCCGGAGCAAACAGTGCCGCGCCGGAGGGGACTGCGTCGGTTGAGGCCGCATTGGAGAAACCCGCGCCGGCCGGGACAGGCACGGAAAACGCCGTGCCGGAGGGAACCTGGCCGGCTGCGGACAAGGCAAAAAGCGAGGCAAAAAACGAGACCCAAAGAAGCAATAGATGAAGAGTCGTGAATCATATGGCGCTTTTGCGCCGGAGCGCATACGGGCCTTCGTGCGCAGCCGCCTGTGGTTGGCCCTGCCGGCCGTTGCGGGGGTGGGCTTCGGCTGCTTGTGGCTCTATCGGCGCTATGTCGAGGGGCTTCCGGCCGGCGATGCCGTCCTCAAGGGGGCCTTCTATGCGCTGACGCTCGCCCTTTGCTGGGCCATCGGCATCTGGGGCGCAACGGCCCCCGAGGTTGAATCCGACCGCGAGGAGGCTCCGCGCGGTGCATCGCGGCGCGCCTTGATGTTCTGTGTGCTGCTCCTTGTGGCGCTGGTCTGCCTGCGTCCGGTGCTGGCGTGGGCCGCGGGTGAACTCTCGCCCGTGCAGGGAGGCTTCTCCCTCCTGCTGCGGCTGCTGGCGGCTGGGGCCGTGCTGCTGCCCATGTGGCTGCACGAGCGGTTGAAGTGACGCGCCGCAGAGGCCGACAAGAGCCATAGAAGCCGACAAACCCGGCCAAGGGCTGAGAACCGCTGCCGAGGGCTGAGAGCCGCTGCCGAGGGCTGAGAGCCGCTGCCGAGGGCTGACAAACCCGGCAAGAGGGCTGGAAAAACGGCCGAGAGGCTGACAAACACGGCCGTGGGCTGAGAAACCCGGCAAGAGGGCTGGAAAATACAGCCGAAAGGCTGACAAACACAAAAGGAGGGCGTTCCGTGCGGAACGCCCTCCTTTGTTGTGTGGGTTGGACGGTGCGGCTCAGTTGACCTTGCGAATCGTGCCGCTCCATACCGAGCGAATCGTGTTCTTCGGGTCGGCGTCGTCCTTCATCTCGTACTGGATTTCGACCTTGCCATCCTCCAGCTCGGTGATTTCGATGGTGCCCTCCGTTGCGGGTGCGCCGATGTACTGGCTGGCGCTGAAGTCGTAGTAGAGGTAGGGCCACGTACCGCGCTTGACGGCAAACTCCTGGTATCCGGGGATGAACTCGCCGGCCTGTGGATTGTCGGGGTCCTTCGGCGTGGTGTAGGTGCCGGCAATCGAGGTGGCACCCTCGGCGGCCAGCACGTCGAGCTGGAAGGCCTCGTCGGTGGTGTTGTTGTCTACCTGAATCTCGAACTCGGTGGCTCCCTCGAAGTAGCTCGTGTAGGTCCACACGCGGCACTCCGAAGCATCATCCGGATTGAAGAGCACGGTCTTGTCCTCGTGCAGGATGCTCAGCCAGTCGCCCGCAGGCTTCTCGGGTGCGTTGTCGATGAAGTTGACATCGCCCATCGGATAGGTGCCCTTGATGGAGACACCCTCGGGCGTGGTGACGTCGACGATGAACTCATACTGGCTGCCCGAGCGCTTCACCTCGATGGTGCCCTCCTGAGCGAAGCCAATCAGCGGCGTCTCTTCGAGCGACTCGACCTGCTGGAGGTAGGTGCCGTAGTAGTAGACGTAGCCCATCAGGTTGAAGGTCGAGCCCTGGGTGAAGGTCATCGGCGAGACGTAGTCGTTGCTCGGCGAGTAGACGCTCTCGGCCAGCACCATCTCCTCCTTGCTCGAAAGGGGCTTCGAGAGCAGGTCGATGGTCAGCTGGTGGCCGTGTGCCAGGTAACCGCCCTCGACGGTGCCCTCCTGGAGCCTGATGGTGTAGCGGTCGCTCTCGTCGCCGGTGTACTCCCAGGTGGCCGAAGCCGAGGTGAAGGTGACATTGACCGGTTCGCGGATGACCGGTGCGCCGCCCGACGGGTCGGTGCGGTCGACGAAGGCGAGCTCACCCTCGTAGGTGAATGCGAAGTTCTCCTCCTCGGTGCCCACCACGAAGGTGCCCTCGATGAGGTATCCCTTCTGCGTGTGGAGAACCGTGATTTCGCCCTCGACGGGCTTGCGGTAGGCGATGGTGCCGTCCTGCTTCTTTTCGCGGGCCCACGTGTAGTCGGGGTTGGCCGTGCCGGTGGTTGCGCCGCTCTTGAGCGTATAGGTGCCCTCGGGCAGCCGGGCTGCCGAGGCGTCCTGGCTGGCCTGGCCGTAGAGGTCGAGGTAGAGGATGATGCCCGGTTCGGTGGGAACCTGTTCGCCCTGGTCGTCGATTTCGAAGGGAACGTTGCTCAGTCCGATGTAGTAGTTGGCCGAGCCGTCGCTGCCCGTGCCGCCCTGATAGGTGGCGTCGGTGACGGTCGTCAGCGTGAAGGTGTCACCCGTCGAGGGTTCGGGGTCGGGCTCGCCCTGCGTCTCGCTCACGCAGCGCACCGAACATCCGGCCGCGCGGTTCGAGCTGCTCTGCGGATTGAGGTAGGCGGCCAGGAAGTTGAGGATGTAGGAGTACTGCTCCTGCGTGGCGGTCGAGGTCCAGTAGGAGGCCTGTCCGCCCACGAAACCCCAGGTGCCCGATGCGGCGCCGCGGTTGCCGGCGGCGGGGTAGTAGCCCAGCAGTGCGTGGCGGCGTCCGAAGGCGGCCTCGTCGTAGATGAAGTTGGCCTCGTTGGCGAAGAGGTCGGTGGCTGCCGTTCCCGAGGCGTCATAGACCGTGATGTCGTTCAGGTCGTTCCATCCGGCGCCCGACGGGAAGGGGTCCTTGCGTCCCCACTGGTAGACGAAGCCCTTGGCCGAGCCCGTCTCGTCGTAGTCGTCGCTCAGGGCGCCCAGGTTGCGCGTCATCCAGCTCAGTCCGTTGAGCTTCGGAGCCTGCGACGAGGGGTCATAGTCCGTCACCCAGATGTGCCAGCTCCAGAGTATCCTGCCGTCGGCGTCGCGGACGGCGATGAGGGCGTTGCCCTGCCCTTCACCGGCCGTGAAGTGGACGCGGCCCTCCTCGAGGCGGACGTCGGAGAGCAGCGCGGGGCATCCTGCCACAGCAGTGCGGCCGACGAGGGGGAGAGCTTCGTGGCGGCGAACGGTTCGGTCGATACGCCGTTGCCCATTACGGTGGCGTCGAACGAATATGCGCCGGCGCCGTGCACCAGATAGCTGTTGGCGCATCCCGCAGCGCTCAGGTCGCTGCCGGTCGTTGCAGGGGGTGGTGTGGGGTTGGTTTCATCGTTCTTGCATCCGGTTGCAAACATCAGCGCAACCGAACACATCAGCAGCAGAAGTTGTTTCATGGAATAAGATTTTTAAGGGGTTTTGATGGGGTGAAAAAAACGTCGGACCGAACCCTGGCGGGCATTGATTTCTTCGGTTCGTCGTTCTTTTGGGTCTTGCGGGTCTTGTGGGTCTTGCTTGCTCTCTCTCGGTTCTCTCTTCGGCTCTCGGCCGGCTCTTTCTCGGCTCTCTTGCTCTCTCTTCAGCCTCTCGGGTTTTGATGACGAAATTATAAATACGCCGACGTTTGCAAATATTTTAATATGAAAATGCGTGTTATTAATAATATTTTTTATCGTCGGGGTCTGCCCGTTTTGGGGGTTTCGAAGTGCAGACATTCTGGTTTCGAGTGCTTTCGACCACTCTGCTGCAACCCTTGCGTTCTGTTCCGTGCTTACGGTGCGGCGGCCCGGAAGAGCGGGCAGCGGAGGTCGTACCGGTCGTGCCGGTCGTGCCGGTCGGGCCGCGGAGGGGCGGGGCGGAGGTTTTGGGCGGTCGTGCCGGGCGGTGGATGGAGAGGCCGGACGCGGAGGAACAGGTCGGTTGAGTCGGGGGCGGCGGAGGTCGTGCCGGGCCTGCTGTTCCGTGCGGCCGTGCCGGGAGGCGGAGGCGTGTCGGATGGAGGGGCCGGGTTGGCTGTCTCGGGTGGTCGCGCAGGACGGCGGAGGTTGTGTCGGACGGTCGCGTTGGGCGGCGGAGGTGTCGGGCGGTGGAGGTCACGTTGGACGGAGGATGGAGAGACCGAACGGGGATGGGCCGGGGGGCGTGGGCGACCTCCTCTGCCGCATGCGTGCCGTTGGAGCGTGCCCGTGTCCGTGCCCGTGTCCGTGCCTTCCCGCAAATCGGATGTCCGCCGCGGAAAAACGGCGCCGAAACTTGTCTTTGCCCGCACGAAAGCGTATCTTTGAGGGTCACTAATGCATCCTGTCCTATGAAAAAGATTGTCGTCTTTACGGGAGCCGGCGTGAGCGCCGACAGCGGGCTGGCCACCTTCCGCGACTCCGACGGCCTGTGGGCCAACTACCGCATCGAGGAGGTCTGCACCCCCGAAGCGCTGGCGCGCGACCGGGCCAAGGTCATCGGCTTCTACAACATGCGCCGCCGCGAGCTGCTCGAAAAGCAGCCCAATGCCGGCCACTACGCCATTGCCGAGCTGGAGCGCGACTTTGCGGTCGAGGTGGTGACGCAGAACGTCGACAACTTCCACGAACGGGCCGGTTCGACCCATGTGACCCACCTCCACGGCGAGCTGATGAAGCTCCGCTCGGAGCGCAACCCCGACCTCATCGTGCCGATTGAAGGGTGGGAGCAGCCGCTCGACGCCAAGGCGCCGGACGGTGCGCTGCTGCGTCCCCACATCGTCTTCTTCGGCGAGCCGGTCCCGATGTTCGAACGGGCCGTCGAGCTGGTGCGCGGGGCCGACGTGCTGATTGTCGCCGGCACCTCGCTTGCGGTCTATCCCGCCGCCTCGCTCGTGCGCTACGTGCGGCCCGAGGTTCCGGTCTATCTGGTCGACCCGGGCAATCCCGACACGGCGTGGATTCGCAATCCGCTGACCCACATCCGCGAGCGTTCGGCCGTCGGCATGCCACGTCTGGTCCGCGAGCTGCGCGAGGCGGAGCATGCCCGGCAGGTAGGGAAGTAGTTGCGCGTCCCTCTGCGGCGGCCCGGCGGGGGGCATAATTGCGCGTCCGTCGGCGGTCCGTCCAGCCGGAGTGTATGCCCGGACGCAGCCCGATGGGATGGCCCGGCAGGCGGGGGAGCCCGCTGAAACCATTCGCCCGCGGCTCGGAAGAGGGGAGCAATAGCGCGTCCGCCCGCGGCCCGGAAGAGGCAGCCCGTCGGAGCTTACCCGGTGACGCTGCGGCCCGGCGGGTGGGGGAGTCGTTGTGCGCCTCGTCAGTGGTCCGGGAGGCGGCGCCCGCAAAACTCGTCCGCCCGCGGCCCGGAAAAGGCGACCCGGTGGGGCTTCCCCGGTGACGCTGTGGCCCGGCAGGCGGGGGAGTCGTTGTGCGCCTCGTCAGTGGTCCGGAAGGCGGCAGAGCCCGCAAAAAATCGTCCGCCCGCGGCCCGGCCGGAGTGCATGCCCGGAGGCAACCGCCGGCCCCAACCCCTTCCGTGGCAGACCGTCGGGGCTTACCCGGTGGCGCTGCGGTTCGGCAGGCGGGGGAGTAATTACGTGTCCGTCTGTGGCCCGGCAGGGTAGCTCGAAGGGGCGACCCGGCGGGGAAATGCAGTCCGGGACGTCGGCCCGGCATTATCTCTTCGCCCGCGGCCCCGCGAAGGCGGCTCGGCAAAGGCAGCCCGGCGAAGGCGGCCCGGAGGGGTTTACCCGGTGGCGCTGCGGTTCGGCAGGCGGGGGAGTAATTACGTGTCCGTCTGTGGCCCGGCAGGGTAGCTCGAAGGGGCGACCCGGCGGGGAAATGCAGTCCGGGACGTCGGCCCGGCATTATCTCTTCGCCCGCGGCCCCGCGAAGGCGGCTCGGCAAAGGCAGCCCGGCGAAGGCGGCCCGGAGGGGTTTACCCGGTGGCGCTGCGGTCCGAGGGTGGAAGAGTAATCGTAGTCAGTCTGGGACCTGTGGGGGTGTGCCCGTCTGCGGTCCGGCCAGAGTGCGTGCCCGGAGGCAACCGCCGGCCCCAACCCCTTCTGCGGCAGCCCGTCAGGGAGCGCACGGCCGTGGCCCATGGTGCGGACCCCTCGGGACGCTCCCCCGCAAAAATCGCGCGGCCGTAGCCCATGGCGCAGACCCCTCGGGACGCTCCCCCGCAAAAATCGCACGGCCGTAGCCCATGGCGCAGACCCCTCGGGACGCTCCCCGGCAAAAATCGCGCGGCGGGCATGGCTTTTGCCCTCACCTTCGCTATCTTTGCGGCCGGAACGGGCGGGGCCTCTCCGTCCGCCTCTAAATCTGCACACACCATGACCGTCTCTTTCGTCATCGAGATGCTCGGCACGCTGGCCTTCGCCATCAGCGGCATCCGGCTCGCTTCGGCCAAGAAGTTCGACTGGTTCGGCGCCTACGTCGTGGGCTTCACCACGGCCATTGGCGGCGGAACGCTGCGCGACGTGATGCTCTCGACAACCCCCTTCTGGATGCTTGACAGCGTCTATCTGGTCGTCACGGCCATCGCCCTGGGCATCGTCATCGCGCTGGGGCGCTACCTCATCCGGCTCAACAACACCTTCTTCGTCTTCGACGCCATCGGCCTGGGGCTCTTCACGGTCGTCGGCATCGAGAAGACCCTCGCGGCCGGCTTCCCGCTCTGGGTGGCCGTCATCATGGGCACCATCACCGGCGCGGCGGGCGGCGTGCTGCGCGACATCCTGATTAACGAGGTGCCGCTGATTTTCCGTAAGGAAATCTATGCACTGGCCTGCGTCTTCGGCGGCGTGGTCTTCTGGCTCTGCGGCCACCTCGGCATCGGCGGCGCCGCGCTGCAGGTCATCACCGCCGTGGCGGTCATCGCGGCCCGTATCGTGGCCGTCTACTTCGGGCTGAAGCTCCCGACGCTCCGCGCCTCCGGCTCCCAGGAGCCGTAGGGGAGGCCGCAGCTCCCATCCGCTGACAGAGAAAAGAGCGGGAAGGCCGTCGCCTTCCCGCTCTTTCCGTTTTGCAGACACCGCCCCGCCGGGAGGCGTGCCGCCTATTTCCCGCCCTCGGCCGCCTTGTCGGCAAAGTAGAGGTCCAGCAGCTCCTTGGCCGCCACGAACGACGAGATGCGCGCGTCGAGCACCCGCTGCTCGTAGTCGCCGATGCGGCTCTCGATGGCCGGGTCCTGGTAAAAGGAGTTGCGCAGCGCCTCGTTGATGGATTCGTACATCCAGTACTTGTTCTGCCGGTTGCGGTTGTGCTGGAAGTAGCCGTTGCGCTCGGTGTGGTCGAGGAACTCCTCGACCCCCTTCCACACCTCCTCGAGCCCCGTGCCGTCGACCGACGAGCAGGTGTAGACCTGGGGCCGCCACTGCGATTCGGGTACGGGGAAGAGGCGCAGCGCGCTCTGGAACTGGGTCTTGGCCAGCTCGGCCTTGTGGACGTTCTCGCCGTCGGCCTTGGTGATGACCATCATGTCGGCCATCTCCATGATGCCGCGCTTGATGCCCTGCAGCTCGTCGCCGGCGCCCGAAATCTGCAGCAGCATGAACATGTCGACCATCGAGTGGACGGCCGTTTCGGACTGCCCGACGCCCACCGTCTCGATGAAAATCACGTCGAAGCCCGCCGCCTCGCAGAGTACGATGGTCTCGCGCGTCTTGCGTGCCACGCCGCCCAGCGAACCGGCCGAGGGCGAGGGGCGGATGAAGACGTCGGGGTTGTGGCAGATGCTCTCCATGCGGGTCTTGTCGCCCAGAATCGAGCCGCCGCTCCGCTCCGACGAGGGGTCGATGGCCAGCACCGCCAGCTTGTGGCGCAGCGAGGTGACCATGTTGCCGATGGCCTCGATGAAGGTCGACTTGCCGGCGCCCGGGACGCCCGTGATGCCGATGCGCACCGACTTGCCGGCGTGGGGCAGGCAGCGTTCGATGATTTCCTGCGCCTGGGCGTAGTGCTTCGGGTTGCTCGACTCGACGAGCGTGATGGCCCGCGAGAGAATCGTGATGTCGCCGCGCAGGATGCCCTCGACGTATTCGTCGGTGGTCAGCACGCGCTTCTTGCGCCGTGTGAAGTAGGGATTTATGATGGGCTGGTCTTCAACACCTTCGGCTACGTTGAGCGCGCTGTCGTGATGAGCGTCGCAGTACTCCTTCTCGTAGTGGTTTATTTTGGTGAATGACATGCGGTTGTGTTTTATTAATAGGTATGTGAGATTGCGTTCCGTCAGAGGTTCCGGTCGATGTCTTCCGGCGTCAGCTGCAGCGTGTTGCCCAGCCACAGCACGCGGTTGCGCGCGTTGGTGAGCACCCCGAAGGGGACATAGTCGACCTCGAAGGCCGAGTAGTTCTGCCCCGAGGGGTCGAAACCCACGCCGGTGAACTCCGAGACGTAGGGTGCCAGCCGCTCCGCGACCGCTTCGGGCGCTTCGCGGGTGACGATGATGACCCGCAGACGCCTGTCGGCATGGCGGACCAGCTCGCGCAGCCGGTCGAGCGAGGCGAGCCCCGAGGGGTTCGACGAGTGGTAGAATTCGATATAGGTGAGCGGAGCCGACGCAGGCTTGCTGTCGGCGAGCCATGTGGCGATTCGGAGCTCGGGGGCGCGCTTGCCGATGAGGATGCGCTGCGCGTGCGCCGCGTTGCACCATGCCAGCGGAAGCAGCAGACAGAGGAGTAGGAATTTTTTCATGGCCTGCGGGTTTATCCGCAAGCGAAGATACGAATTATTTGTCAGATGGAAGCACATTCGGCGAATATCTTGCGAAAATCGGGCCGCGGCGCATCCCGGGAGGGGGGGATATGTTCGGGCCGGTGCGGGGCAGGTGGAAGGATGGGTGCCGGTGCGGCCTGCGCGGATGGCCTCCCGATGGTGGGGCGCAGCGAGTTTTCCGGGAACGGGCTGCGGTGGAGTGTCGGGCGCCGGCCGCGGAAGCGGATGTGCGGCATCTCCGGGGGGCGGCTGTCGGGTGGCGGACCGAGGGCTCGGGCCGGTGTGTAGTTGGAGCAGGCAGGGTGTTGGAATGTCGGGCGTCGGGCGTTGTGCCGCGGACCGGAGGTGCCGGGTCGTCGAGCAGCAGGGCGGGTGTCGGGCCGGTGTCGGGCCGGTGCGGGCCGGTGCGGACCGTTGGGCGCGGCGAGGGCCGGCGTGGACTCTCTGTTCCGGCGAGGCCGGCATGGAGCCGCTGCCGTTTCCGAACGGGGCCGGTCGCATCCCCCGGACGCAAGGCCTCCCATCTTCGCGCGCAGCGCCCTCCGGAAGGGGCCCGATGCTCCGTTTTCGGACTCTTTTTGTCCTTTTCTGCAGCGTCCCGCCGCGCCGGAACCGACGCCGTTTGCAAATCCGCGGTTTCGCCGCTCGGGAAAAGCGAAAAAGTTGTTTTTTTATTTTTACTTTATAATTAAAGATGTATCTTTGTGTTCGCAAAATAACACTTAGTCGGAACAGATTTGCAACGAAATAACCTACTTAAATTTATTTAGCTATGAAAGTATCTCACATCGAGCATCTCGGCATCGCAGTGAAGAGCCTGGATGAAGCAATTCCCTACTGGGAGAACGTAATCGGTCTGAAGTGCTATGCCATCGAGGAGGTGCCCGACCAGAAGGTTCGTACGGCATTCTTCATGCTCGGCCAGACGAAGATTGAGCTGCTGGAGCCCACTTCGGAGGAGTCGACCATCGCCAAGTTCATCGAGAACCGCGGCATCGGCATCCACCACATGGCGCTTGCCTGCGAGAACATCGAGGAGCAGCTCGCCGACGCCGAGGCTCACGGCATCCGTCTGATTGACAAGACTCCGCGCAAGGGCGCCGAGGGCATGACCATCGCCTTCCTGCACCCGAAGTCGACGCAGGGCATCCTCACCGAGCTGTGCGAGAATAAGAACAAATAACGACAGACGACCCGACGTTTGCGGCTCGTGTCGCCCCTCCGGACAGCGCCCGTGCGTTGCCGCACCCCGCTTCGGCGGGGTTTTCCCGGGAACGGAGGCAGGGTCGCCGGAAGGTCGCAGGAAAGTTGAAAACAACAAATCAAGCATCATATCTTTATGAGTGAAATTCAGAACAAAATCAACCAGCTCATCGAGAACCGCGAGAAGGCGCGTATGGGAGGTGGTCAGAAGCGTATCGATGCGCAGCATGCCAAGGGCAAGTATACGGCGCGCGAGCGTATTCAGATGCTGCTCGACGAGGGCAGCTTCGAAGAGTTCGACATGTTCGTGACGCATCGCTGCTACGACTTCGGCATGGACAAGAGCCACACGTTCGGCGACGGCGTGGTAACGGGTTACGGTACCATCGACGGCCGTCTGGTCTATGTCTTCGCACAGGACTTCACCGTGACGGCGGGTTCGCTCTCGCTCTCGATGTCGGACAAAATCTGCAAGGTGATGGACATGGCCATGCGCAACGGCGCACCCTGCATCGGCATCAACGACTCGGGCGGCGCACGCATCCAGGAGGGTGTCAACGCACTGGCCGGCTATGCCAACATCTTCCAGCGCAACGTGATGGCTTCGGGCGTCATTCCCCAGATTTCGGCCATCTTCGGCCCCTGCGCCGGCGGTGCCGTATATTCGCCCGCGCTGACCGACTTCATCATCATGAAGAAGGAGACCTCGAACATGTTCCTCACGGGCCCGAAGGTCGTCAAGACGGTGACGGGCGAGGACGTGACGCAGGAGCAGCTGGGCGGTGCGCTCATGCACACCACCAAGTCCGGCGTGGCCCAGTTCGCCGTTGACACCGAGGAGGAGGGCATCGGCCTGATTCGCAAGCTGCTCTCCTACATGCCGCAGAACAACATGGAGGATGCCCCGCTGACGGTCTGCACCGACAAGATTACGCGTCTGGAGGATTCGCTCAACGAGATTATCCCCGACAACGCCAACAAGCCCTACGACATGTCGGAGGTCATCCGCGCCATCGTCGACAACGGCGAGTACCTGGAGTCGGCAGCCGGTTATGCCAAGAACATCATCACCTGCTTCGCCCGCTTCAACGGCCAGTCGGTCGGCATCATCGCCAACCAGCCGAAGTTCATGGCCGGCGTGCTCGACATCAACGCCAGCCGCAAGGCCGCCCGTTTCGTACGCTTCTGCGACGCCTTCAACATTCCGCTGGTGACGCTGGTCGACGTTCCGGGCTTCCTGCCGGGTACGACCCAGGAGTACGGCGGTGTGATTACCCACGGTGCAAAGCTGCTCTTCGCCTACTGCGAGGCTACGGTTCCCAAGATTACCGTCACGCTGCGCAAGGCCTACGGAGGCGCCTACATCGTCATGTCGTCGAAGCACATCCGCGGTGACGTCAACTACGCATGGCCGACGGCCGAAATCGCCGTGATGGGTGCCAGCGGTGCCGTCGAGGTGCTCTACGGCAAGGAGCTCAAGGAGCTTGCCGACAAGCCCGAGGAGAAGGCAGCCTTCATCGCCGAGAAGGAGAAGGAGTACAACGACAAGTTCTCGAACCCCTACAACGCTGCCCGCTACGGCTACATCGACGACGTCATCGAGCCGCGCAACACGCGTTTCCGCATCATCCGTGCGCTGCAGTCGCTCGCTACGAAGCGTCTGCAGAACCCGCCCAAGAAACATTCGAACATTCCTCTGTAATGTAATCCGTACCTGTCATGAACGTATTAGCAATTGAATGGAGCTGGTCGGAGATTCTTTGGGTCTCGCTCATCGGATTCTGCCTGGTGGTGGTCATGCTGCTGCTGCTGGTAGGAATCATGAAAATCTTCGGTAACATCTTCACCGCCAAGCGGGCCAAGCAGCCCGCCGCCGAGGTGGAGGTCGAGGAGGAGGTGATTGCAGCCATCGCAACGGCTCTCCGAATCTATCGCGGCGCCCTGCACGACAAGGAGTCGGAGGTGCTGACGATTATGAGTATCAAGCGGGCCTACTCGCCCTGGAACTCGAAAATTCACGGATTAACCCAGATGCCAGACAGAAAATAACTTTTAGAAAGCAATGAAAGATTACTCTTTGAAAATCAACGGACATAACTACGCCGTGCAGATTGACGACGTCAACGAGTCCTCGACGTTGGCCCATGTTGTAGTCAACGGCGTGGAGTATGAGGTCGAAATCGAGGGCGCCAAGGCCTCCAAGACGACCAAGCCGCAGGTGGCTCCGGCTCCCAAGTCGGCCAACAGCGCGATGATTACGCCCGCAACGGCTGCTCCCTCGCCCCGTCTGAGCGCATCGGCACCCAGCACGGGCTACGCTGTGAAGAGCCCGCTGCCCGGTACGGTGCTCGCCATCAAGGTCAAGGTGGGCGACCGCGTCACCACGGGTCAGACGCTGCTTGTACTCGAGGCCATGAAGATGGAGAACAACATCGACGCCGACCGCGGCGGTGTTGTGAAGGAAATCTCCGTACAGCAGGGCGCTACGGTAATGGAGGGCGATAACCTGATTGTAATCGAATAGGCGCTATGTGGAATTTCCTGACCTCGAACTCCAGTTTCGTCTGGGACAGTCTGCGTGACTTTGCCGGCTCGACCGGTATCGCAGCGCTGTTCGATACGATGGGTTGGGGCAATGTGGCGATGATTTGCGTGGCCTTCTTCCTGCTCTACCTGGCCATCAAACACAAATTCGAGCCGCTGCTGCTGCTGACCATCGCCTTCGGCATGCTGCTGACGAACCTTCCCGATGCCAACATGTACCACACGTCGCTCTTTGCGGGCGGTCATGTACACTGGGAGAACTTCGTGGCGGAGGCCGGACTGCTCGACTACCTCTACCTGGGCGTCAAGCTCGGTATCTATCCCTGCCTCATCTTCGTGGGCGTGGGTGCCATGACCGACTTCGGTCCGCTGATTGCCAATCCCAAGAGCTTCATGCTGGGTGCGGCCGCTCAGATTGGCATCTTCCTCACCTTCATCGGCGCCTATGCGCTGGGCTTCTCCCCCAACGAGGCCGCTTCGATTGGCATCATCGGCGGTGCGGACGGTCCTACGGCCATCTACCTCACCTCGATGCTCGCCCCCGAGCTGCTGGGCCCGATTGCCGTTGCGGCCTACTCCTACATGGCCCTCGTGCCGGTGATTCAGCCCCCCATCATGCGGGCGCTCACCACGAAGAAGGACCGTGCCATCAAGATGCGCCAGCTGCGCCCCGTGTCGAAGACCGAGAAGATTCTCTTCCCGCTCATCATCACGGTCATCATTGCCCTGCTGCTGCCCAGCGCTGCGCCGCTGATTGGCTCGCTCATGCTCGGTAACCTGATGAAGGAGTGCGGCGTGGTGGACCGTCTGAGCAAGACCGTTCAGAACGAGCTGATGAACATCGTCGTGATTTTCCTCGGCCTGACGGTAGGCGCCACGGCTACGGCCGAAGCCTTCCTGAACTTCCGTACGCTGGGTATCCTGGTGCTGGGTGTCGTAGCCTTCGGCTTCGGTACGGCGGGCGGCGTTCTGCTGGCCAAGTTCATGAACCTCTTCAGCAAGGAGGAGAACAAAATCAACCCGCTGATTGGTTCGGCCGGTGTTTCGGCGGTTCCGATGGCTGCCCGCGTCTCGCAGATTGAGGGGCAGAAGGAGGACCCGAGCAACTACCTGCTGATGCACGCCATGGGTCCCAACGTGGCCGGCGTCGTCGGTTCGGCCGTTGCAGCCGGTATCCTGCTCTCGTTCCTCGGATAGGCGCACGACGCCATCCCGATGCAAAAGGGCTCTCCCCACGCGGGGAGGGCCCTTTTTGCGTGGCTGAGGGGTTGCGGAGGCTGCGTGGCTGCGTGGTTGCGTGGTTGCGTGGTTGCGGGGTTGCGAGGTTGCGGGGTTGCGGGCGTGCGGAGGCGGCGGGGCATCTCCGAAGTGCAGGCGGGCCGGAGGGAGGGGACGCTCCGGCGGCGGAGCAACAGACCGAAGCGGAGAGGTGCCCTGAGGGGAGGAGAGGCCGGAAAGTCGCCCGGTGGCCGGACTGGTCGGGCCGGAGCGGGCCGGAGCGGGTCGGAGCGGAGAGCCAGAAGCGGGAACATCCCTCGGACGGGGTGGCGGTCCGCCAACGCCCCCTGCGAGGCGCCCCCTGCGAGGCACCCCCCCCAAGCAAGGCACCCCCCAGCAAGGCGCCCCCTGCGAGCCGCCCCCTGCGAGGCGCCCCCTGCGAGCCGCCCCCTGCGGCCGCGTTTCCTTCCGGCAGGTCCTCCGGACGACGGCGGCGGAGTGCCGAAATGGTTGAAAAAGCGGACATTTTGCAGGACCAAAACGAAAAATTATTTGCCGGAAAATTGCGGAGTGAAAAATATTTCGTACCTTTGCGCACCCGTAATATACGGGAAACGGATTACAAACAAGTTAAACTAAACGTAAACAAAGTGGATTCATTAAGCTACAAGACTATCTCGGCCAATGCATCGACGGTAACCAAGGAGTGGATTGTCATCGACGCTACGAACGAGGTATTGGGACGTCTTGCCTCGCAGATTGCAAAGATTCTCCGCGGCAAGAACAAGCCCAGCTTTACCCCCCACGCCGACTGCGGTGACTACGTCATCGTCATCAACGCGGAGAAGGTGAAGCTCACGGGCAACAAGATGACCGACAAGGTCTACACGCGTCACACGGGTTATCCCGGCGGCCAGCGCTATGCAACGCCTGCCGAGTACCTGGCCAAGAAACCGACGTTCTTGATTGAGAAGGCTGTCAAGGGCATGATGCCCCGCACGCGTCTGGGTGCCGCACAGCTCAAGAACCTCAAGGTGTATGCCGGCGCCGAGCATCCGCACGCCGCGCAGAACCCCAAGCAGATTAAGTTGAACGAGATTAAGTAAGAGGAGTTATGGAAGTTGTAAACACCGTAGGTCGTCGTAAGGCCGCTGTGGCTCGCGTATTCGTGAAGCCGGGCAAGGGTCAGATTACAATCAACCACAAGGAGCTTGCCGCCTATTTCCCGCTCGAGATTCTCCAGTTCCAGGTAAAGCAGCCGCTGCTGGCTACCAACACTGCCGAGAGCTACGACATCGCTATCAACCTCGATGGCGGTGGCATCAAGGGACAGGCCGAAGCCGCTCGTCTGGGTATCGCTCGCGCACTGTGCGAGATTGACGCCGAGATGCGTCCGGTGCTGAAGAAGGCCGGATTCCTGACCCGCGATCCCCGCGAGGTTGAGCGTAAGAAGCCCGGTCAGCCCGGAGCACGTCGCAAGTTCCAGTTCAGCAAGCGTTAATACGCACGACCGGATTTTCGGCAAGCACGACGACGGTTGCCAAAACGGAGCGACTACCTGTTATATATTATATGTTGTCCTGTCGGCCGACAGTGCAACGGGGTATTACCCTTCGTTTGCCGCGTCGCGGAAAACTCCTCGGGACCGGACATGGGCCGCTACCCGGAGAGTTGAAGAACAGAGAATTAAAACAAACAAAGAGAAACAAAAATGTCACGTACAGATTTCAATACCTTATTGGAAGCCGGTGCGCACTTCGGTCACCTGAAGCGCAAATGGAACCCCAAAATGGCTCCCTACATCTTCATGGAGAAGAACGGCATCCACATCATCGACCTGCACAAGACCGTGCTGAAAATCGATGAGGCAGCAGCAGCCCTCAAGCAGATTGCCAAGAGCGGACGTCGCGTGCTGTTCGTAGCCACGAAGAAGCAGGCCAAGGAGATTGTTGCCGAAAAGGTTGCAGCCGTCGGAATGCCCTACGTTACGGAGCGCTGGGCAGGCGGTATGCTGACCAACTTCCCCACCATCCGTAAAGCCGTCAAGAAGATGGCCACCATCGACAAGATGACCAACGACGGCACGTTCGATAATTTCTCGAAGCGCGAGAAGCTCCAGATTGCCCGTCAGCGCGCCAAGCTGGAGAAGAACCTGGGCTCGATTGCCGACCTGACGCGTCTGCCGGCCGCCCTGTTCGTCGTAGACGTACAGAAGGAGGCCAACGCCGTGAAGGAGGCCAAGCGACTGAGCATCCCCGTATTTGCAATGGTAGATACTTGTTGTGATCCGACCGACATTGATTACGTTATCCCTGCAAATGACGATGCTGCCAAGTCGATTGCCATAGTGGTAGACGCCATGTGCGCCGCCATCGCCGAGGGCACCGAGGAGCGCCGTCTCGAAAAGGAGAAGGAGGCTCAGGAGGCTGCCGCCAACGGTGAGGCTGCTCCCAAGAAGGAGGGCAAGCCCCGCATCAAGAAGGCCGTCAAGGAGTCGTACGACGCCGAGGAGGCTGCCGTAGCCGACGTCGTAGCTTCGGTGGAGACCCCGTTCGAGGAGCCCGCTGAGCTCGCCGCCGAGGAGGCCAAGGCCGAGTAGGCTCGGGAATTATTGAATTTACGAACGATTAAAGATACAAAGACTATGGAAATCAAAGCTGCTGATGTGATGAAGCTCCGCAAGATGACCGGCGCCGGCATGATGGACTGCAAGAAGGCCCTTCAGGAGGCGGAAGGCGACTATGCGCGTGCTCAGGACATTATCCGCGAGAAGGGTAAGCTGGTGGTTGCCAAGCGTGCCGACCGTACCGCTACGGAGGGTGTCGTTGTAACGAAAATCGTCGGCCAGAAGGCATACATGCTCTGCCTGGCCTGCGAGACCGACTTCGTGGCCCAGAACGCCGAGTATTCCGCTTCGGCACAGGCCATGCTGGAGGTAGCCGTGAAGAACGACGCAGCCGACCGCGACGCGCTGCTTGCCGCGAAGAACGATGAGGGTCACACCGTCGAGGAGATGGTGACCGAGAAGTCGGGTCAGACGGGCGAGAAGATTGAGCTGGCCTACTACGGCCGCATCGAGGCTCCCTACTGCGCGACCTACGTGCACTTCAACAAGAAGCTCGGTGTGATTCTGGGCTTCAACAAGGAGGTACCCGCCGAGGTGGCACACACCGTTGCCATGCAGGCTACGGCCATGGCCCCCGTTTCGATTTCGGAGGCTGACTGCCCGGCCGAGGTCGTTGAGCACGAGCGCAAGATTGCCGTCGAGGCGATGAAGCAGGACCCGAAGAACGCCAACAAGCCGGAGGCCATTCTCGAGAAGATTGCCGAGGGCAAGATGCGCAAGTTCTTCGAGGAGAACACGCTGCTCAACCAGCTGGTCGTAGGCGAGAAGGAGACGATTGCCGAGTTCATCCACAAGGCCGACAAGGAGGCTACCGTAGTTGCCTACAAGCGTTTCGCTCTGGGCGAGTAACGAACTCCACGTTTCCAAAGAGAGGCGAAGCATCCGCAAGGGTGCTTCGCTTTTTTGTGCGCGCGTGCGTCGACGGGGCGGAGCGGCAGTGCGGGTCGGCGGGGCCGGCGTGGATGTGCGTTCCGGGGGCGGATGCGCGTTCCGGGGCGGATGCGTGTTCCGGGGCGGATGTGTGCGAGGGAGTGTGTCGGGGAATGAGTGCGGCGGCGGTTGTGTGCCGGCGGAAATGCGCGGCGAGCTGTTCGGTGGTGAGGTGTCGGGCGGTGGTGTCGGGCGCCGTGTGCCGACGGGAATGCGCGGCGGAATCTTCTGTTCCGCGGCGTATTGCCGTAGGGCGGGTCCGGCCCCGGCTTGAGCTCCGGTTTGCGTTCCGGTGCGGGCTTCCGCATGAGCACGGCGGCCGGGCAGCGAAAGTGGAGCGTTGCCGTGCAGCGTGATGCCGGGGCAGGAGGGCATGGCTCTGAACGGTGTCGGGCAGCGAGGTGGCAGGGCGGATGCGTGTGGGTGTGTGTCGGGCGGCAGGAGGGCAAGGCTTGGCATGGGACGGTGCGGTCCCCTGGATGGCTGTTGACGGGTGCGCACCGGCGGGGGTGCCCCGCCTTCGGGGCGGATTACGCCTCCCGGGCGGAGACCTCCACCACCTTACGCAGACGGATGTACCACAGATAGCCCTTGACCTCGTCGTAGCCCATCTCGCCCAGCAGGCGCATGTACTCGGCAATCTGCCGGCGGTGGCCCGCCGTTTCGTGCTCGCCGAACTTGTAGTCGACCACCACAACCCGGCGCAACTCCCGCTCCCCGACGCGCTCGCTCCGCATCATCACACGGTCGGGACGCCGCGTCACGGAGCTGCGCTGCGCAGCGCCTGCCCCGGCTGCCGCGCCCTCTGCTCCAGCGGCCGCTTTCCCGGCCCCGGCTGCCGCGCTCTCTGCTCCAGCGGCCGCCTT